>OGYB01000027.1_pt1 | contig 143816 bp, 125 predicted proteins | sample 1576421 | NCBI WGS metagenome assembly OGYB01 (sample SAMEA3541577, study PRJEB24748) | human gut metagenome | biome: human gut; feature: human-associated habitat; material: faeces | place: China | collected 2012
ACATCACGCTGCCATATATCGCCGACGAAGAGTATCTCACCGAGCTTGTCAAAAACAATAAGTAATATTATTTAAATTATAAGACACTACCTCGCCGCCCTGGCTGGCATCCATTCAGGGCGGCTTTAAAATCAAGACAGGAGTGAAATACTATGAAATTTGAAGAAATGACAGTCGGCGCATTCATAGACGAACTCGCCTCAAATTCGCCGGCCCCCGGCGGCGGCAGCGTCGCTGCGCTCTGCGGTTCTTTGGCCTCGGGCCTCACCGCGATGGTGGGGAACCTCACGATCGGCAAGGAAAAGTACAGAGACAACTGGGAGACGATGGAAAAGGTCTTCAAGGAGAGCGAAACTCTGCGCGCGTCATTCGTCAAATTGATGAACGACGACACAGACTCCTTCAATATTTTTATGGCCGCGATGAAGATGCCCAAAGATACCGACGAGCAGAAGGCGGCGCGCAAAGCTGCGATGGCCGAAGCGGCGAAGACGACCACTGACGTGCCGCTGCGTACGCTCGAAGCCTGCGCCGCGGCGGCGAAACTCGCCTGCGAAGCGGCCTCCTTCGGAAACCCGAACGCGGCAAGCGACGCGGGAAGCGCGGCGCTGCTCGCCGACGCCGCCGGCAAGGCCGCCTCATATAACGTGCGCATCAACCTTCCCGGCGTAAAGGACGAAGTATTCGCCGCGGAATGCCGCACAAGGATGACAAAGGCTCTCGAGGAGATCGCCGTTTATTCGAAAAAGACGGCGGCAAAGATGGAAGAGGCGCTCGGATAAGATAGCCGGGATATACCTGCCATAAAAACAAAACAGTCCGTGCCGTGGTATTGAAAGTATTTCACGGCACGGACTGCTTTATATAGCGGCAAAAAATAAAAACTGTCTCATAAAAATAGTTATTTTTACTGGTTGTTCTTTCGTTTCCGCCAAAGCCCCGCCTCTTTCTGATATAATTCTGCACTAATCTGCCAGGTAATGGTTTTAAATGGTGATGCTGATGATTAAACGATCAGAAAAAATGATAATGTCTTTGCTGTTGTTCTTAATCCTTTCCCTCGCGCCGGCGGCCGAGGCGGGGGGGATTCCCCTGAAAGTAGTGATCCTTACCACATACACCGTGGAAGACATAGCGCGCGTTCCCCTGAAGTACTCGCTGGAGATAAAACACTGGTACGACAAAAACTTTTCCGACGCGGAATACTACCGCGTCAAGGGAACGAGTTCCTATATCTATATCAAAGACGGGCTTGCCTTCATCACGATCGCCAGGGGCAAAAAGGGCGCGGTAAGTTCGCTCTCCGCGCTGCTCAAGGATCAGCGTTTCGATTTTAGCAAAGCCTACTTTGTGGTCACAGGCGAAGCCAGCGTGCCGCCGCAGACCGCCTCCACGGGGTCCGTATGTATCGCGGAATGGGTGCTCGACCACGAATACAGAACCTTTGCCGTTAAAAAGGGGAAGAAAAAGGTTCCGGCGGTAAAGAGCGGCAGCCTCTTCAGGCTCAACGAAAACCTCATAAAATGGTCGCTCTTGCTGAACAGGGACACCAAACTGGCGGATAATGCAAAAGCGGCAAAGTATAGAAAACTTTATCCATTAAAAACCGCGCGGGAGGAGCCTTTCATATATCAGGCCACCTCTGTCACGGTCAGCCCGAAAAGGAGCGGCAGCGACATTTCAAAACATGCCGAGCGTCTCTGCCGCGAACACAGGGCCGGGCGATACGGCATCCTGCAAGAGGAGGACAACGCCATCGCCTATGTGCTGAAGCAGAGCCGGTATCTCGAAAGGCTGCTGATAATAAGGTCTGGGACGGACTTCGACCAAAAACCCCACGGCAGAGCCGCCAACGAATCCGGCAGAGCCTTTGCGATAGGCGTCGTCAATAACTACAGGGCGGCGGCCCCGCTCGTAAAAGAGATACTCGGAAACTGGGACGAGTGGAGAAGGGGCGTGCCAAAGATATGAGGCGCGCTTCACCAACGCGCCGACGTCAATGAAAAAGAAAAAGCGCCGCTTTAAAGTCAGGCCTTGACCTTAAAGCGGCGCTTTTTAACGGCAAATAGCAGACAATCCTACCAGTTTTTCGCCTGGATCTCGAAGTAGGCCTGCGGGTGCTGGCAGACGGGGCACTTCTCCGGAGCCTTGTCGAGCTCAAAGACCGCGCCGCAGTTGCGGCACTTCCAGAAGAGCTTGCCGCCCTTGGCGAAGACCGTGCCATCCTCAACATTCTTCGCGAGCTCGCGGTAGCGTTTCTCATGCTCGGCTTCGACCTTGCCGATGTTCTCGAACATCACGGCGAGCTCCTCAAAGCCCTCTTCACGCGCCTCTTTCGCCATGCGCGGATACATCTCCGTCCACTCATCGTTCTCTCCGCCCGCGGCGGCGAGGAGGTTGGCAAGCGTGTCGCCGATCCCCGAAAGAGCCTTGAAGTGCAGCTTGGCGTGCTCCTTCTCATTCTCGGCAGTCTCCAGGAATATCGCCGCTATCTGCTCATAACCGGCCTTCTTGGCGGCCGAGGCGAAATAGGTATACTTGTTGCGCGCCATCGATTCTCCGGCAAAGGCTTCCCAAAGGTTCTTCTCCGTCTTGCTTCCTTTAAGTTCCAAAACGATTCCTCCCACAATATGAAATTACATGGATATTATTTTATAACCACGCCGTAAATAATCAATAACGACAAATGAACAGAAATGAATCGCGGCGCACATTTTGCCATTTCAACAGAGCAAAAAAACGGACCTCCGGCGCGGGAGGCCCGTTCGCTCATATTCAGAAAAAGGTTACTTTGCCGGTCTGATGATCACTACCTCGCCGACCCATTCGGTGAAGGTGGGCATGTAGTAGACATTTTTGTAGCCGAAATCACAGAGCTTCTGCCCTGCCTCTTTACTCATCTTGTCGTTCGCACCATAGACGACGATGACCTTGTTGACGTCGGGGATCATTGAATGCGTCACGGCGTCCATCATCAGCTCGAAGGGAAGCGACTCCGCCATAGGGATGTGGCCGGCCTTAAAGTCGGGCAGGCTGCGGACGTCGATGATCGCGATCGGACGCTGCGTCTCAATAAGTACAGCCACCTCCTGCGGCGAGATCTTCTTCAAAGGATATGCCGCCGCCTCCGCTTTCATCACCTGGGCAGTTCCCATTATTACAACTGCTGTCAATATAACCGTAAATAGCGCTGCAAACTTCTTCATTGGTGTAAATCCTCCGTTTGTTTAATGTTTATTGCATCGCTTATATTTATACATCAGGAGGATTGGCAGACACAGGTAGTTTTATCTAACATGCGGCTCAGTAAAAACTTTGTTTTTTATGTTATCTGCGTTAAATACTATAAAAAACACCACTGTAAATACTGATATCTTTACATCCTACGTACTTTTGCCCTTTAACGGCGGATGCCCAGCGGCGTACGCCATTTACCGGTTTCAGTCAAACAGGCTCCGTTGGCGGCCGGTAGTTTTCTCTTCAAAAGCGCTCAGGTATTCAAAGATCGACCCGTTGTCATGCGCGATGCCGTGAGCGGCGCATTTCTCGTGAAAGAGCCTCATCAGCCTGCCGTTGCGGGGGCTGGTTATCACATAGCGGTCGCCGTAGTTTTCAATATATCTCTCTTTCATTTTTGGGAAGAGCTCGTCCAGGCGGCTGTAGAAGTATTCCCGGTTCCCCTCGCGCAGCGTCAGCCCCATGCCGAAGCAGATGACGCCGCGGACCTTTGCTTCAATGCAGTAATCCAATATTCCGGAGATATTATCCTCCGTATCGTTGATGAAGGGGAGGATGGGGCAGAGCCAGACGACCGTCGGTATGCCCGCGTCGCGCAGCCGCTTCAGGGCCTCGAAACGTTCCAAGGTGGTGCTGACATTCGGCTCAAGTTTCCGGCAGAGCTCTTCGTCATGGGTGGTCAATGTCATCTGCACCACGCATTTGGTTCTCTTGTTTATCTTTTTCAGCAGTTCCAGGTCGCGCAGCACATGAGCGGACTTCGTGATGAGTGTGAAGCCGAAGCCATACTTATAGATCAACAAAATCGCCCTTCTGAGATTTCCTGTTTCCAGTTCAAGCGGGATATAGGGGTCCGTCATGGAACCGGTGCCGATCATGCATTTTTTCACCTTGCGCCGCAGGGATTTTTCCAACAGCTCTACGGCGTTTTCTTTGACCTCGATGTCCTCGAAGTCATGCGCCATCCGATAGCATTTGCTTCTCGAATCGCAGTATATACAGCCGTGGGAGCAGCCGCGATAGAGGTTCATCCCGTTTTTCGCCGATAATATCCCCTTTACCGTCACACGGTGCATCTATGGGCCCCCATGCCGTCCGCCGCGGAAGCTCTGGGCCGGGTACCGCCGGCCCCCATCAGATCCAGTGTTTGCCGGAGGAGAATATCGGGTGCGGCTCGATGCGGAAGCGGCCGCGCGGCGAAGAGGCGTAGCCTCCGAAGCCGCCCTCGTAGTAGTTCTCAAGGAAGAGGTCGAAACCGTTCCGGTTGAGCGCGATGAAAGCGTCCTCAAACGATTTGAAGCAGAGCTGATCGAAGATCACCGGCGTGTCGGTGGAGAAGTAGACGCTCGCCTCGTGCGGCGTCTCGGACTCCGTCACAAAGGCCCAAACTTCGTCCTGCATTCCAAGATCCTTTACCCACCAGCGGCAGTTTCCGGGGTCAAGCTTCTGCAGGTCGTAGGGCATGCCATTTTCCGCCGGACGTCCGTCCGCGCTCTCGCGGCCGCAGCAGAAGAAGTTATAGCGTGAATCAAGATATTTCTTGTTGAACTCGTCGGCGACCTTCACCGCCTCCTGCGGCATGAGGATGTTGAGCAGCGTCACCCAGCGTTTTGAGACGGGGCCGTAGAAGGCTTCGGCGACCGCGCCCGCGATGCAGGCCTGTGTGTCGGAGTCGCCGCCGAGAGACACGGCGTTGCTGAGCGCGTCTTCAAAGGACTCGGATTCAAGGAAAGCGATGAGCGCCTCGGGAACGCTGCCCTGACATGACGAGTCAAAGGTATATCCGGGGCGGACCGATTCGAGGGAACGGTCGAGGTCATAGCCGAATTCCCGCGCTACGTAATCTTTTATCTCATCTTTGCTTTTGCCGCTCCGCGCGAGAAAGACGGAGGCTGCGACGGCGCAGGCCCCCTTTACCCCCTCGGGGTGGCTGTGGCTAGGCTCCGCGCTTCTCTTTGCCTCTTCAAGGACCTCTTCGAGGCTGTCGAAGGCCCAGCCAATGGGCGAGACCCGCATCGCGGAGCCGTTGCCGTAGCTTTCGCCCCTCTCGTCGCTGTCGGAGAGGCACCAGCGGAAAAACTTCTGTCCATACCCCGCGTTCGGGTAGGAGCGTCCCCAGTATTTGAAGACCTGCATATAGTCGTATCCGTGGAGGAGCGCGTCCGCCGTCGCGACGGTAAGCACGGAATCATCCGTGAAGCGGCTCCTCTCGGAGACAAAATCAAATTCTTTGGATTTGTGCGGGGCCCTCTCGAATACGGAGCCCACGATATCGCCAATCAGCGCGCCTAACATCTATATCATCACTCGCTTACTTATAATTTCGACAATGATGTATATTATACTACAGCCCCTTCTGTTCCGGGCGCTCGAAGGGATCGCCGAGGTGCGCGGCGTCTCCCATCAAAAGCATCCTCGGCGCGGAACCTTCTTGGATTTCGACGACCGTGATGCTACAGTTAGGCACCTGGAAACGGAAGAAACTTGAAAGAGGCGCGCCGAGCCAGTAGCAGAGCAGCACTTTGATCACCGCGTCGTGCGAGGCGAGCAGCACGTCTCCCTTGTATCTTTTCGCGGCCCCGTCCACGGCTGGCGCGGCGCGGCGCATGATATCGGCGAGATTCTCGCCGCCCGCTCCCGGCATCGTCACCGTTTCAGGGGCGACGTGCCATTTGCGGAGCTCTTCGGGCCATTCAGCCGCGATCTCGTCGGCGAGGCGTCCCTCCCAGTCGCCGTGGTTTATCTCGGTCAGCGCCCCCACCGTTAAAAACTCTCCGCACTCGCACCGCGCCGAGGCGCGCTCGGCGGTAACCTTCGCGCGCGCCAGCGGGCTCGTCAGCACCGCCTCAAACTTATGGCCGGCAAGCCGCTCACCCAGCAGCTCCGCCTGCGCCAGCCCCTTTTCGTTGAGTTCAGTGTCCTGCTGCCCCTGAAAACGTCCCGCGACGTTCCACGCCGTCTCCCCGTGCCTGATCACAAAAAATCTCATCTGTCTACCCGGCCTTTGTAAAATCGACCGTCGTCACCCAGACCATATCGCCGCTCTTCACAAGTTCGCCGCGCAGCCTGTCGTCAGTCTCGCCGTCTATTTCAAGCGCGCCGAGCGCTAGGCCGCTGCCCTCCTTGCGTCCGAGGGCAAAGTTCGCGATATTGACGTCAGCCGCGCCAAGGACGCTGCCGATCTTGCCGATGACCCCGGGGCGGTCGTGGTTCTGGAAGATGAGCAGTTTGCCGCTCGGCACAAAGTCCACCCAATAGTCATTGACGCGGACGATGCGCTGGCGTCCCTCTTCGGTGATCGTCGCCAGCAGCGAGACGGAGCCCTTTTCCGTTTCAAGCTCGACCTCGATAGTGTTCTTGTAGGTCTTTGACTCGCCGCAGCTCTCGTCTATCGATATATGACGGTCTTTCGCGAGCAGCGGGGCGATCATATAGGTGACGGAAGAGCCGACGCTCACCTCGAGCATCCCCTTGAGGACGGCTATCGTGTAGGGGCGCAGTTGGTTTGCGACGCGTTTTTCCTCATCCTCAAAGAGCGCGCCGCGCAGCGTCACATGGCAGTTGTGGGCGGCCGCCCCGCGCACTTGAGCCAGCTTGGCCGCGAGAACGCCTATTTTGCGCGAAAGGGCGAGATACATCCGCTGGTCGCCGTTCAGCGCCTGCTCTATAAACGGAAGGTTCACCGCGTGCGAATAGGGTTCGCCGCGAAGCACCATCAGCATGTTCTGCGCCGCGATGCGCGAGACCTCGGACTGTGCCTCGACTGTGTTCGCACCGATGTGAGGCGTGATCACGATCCGCTCCGCGATGTCCTCGGCGAGGAAGGGATGGCCCGCCGCCAGCGGCTCGGCGCTGAAAACGTCGGTGGCAAAGCCGGAGAGCCGTCCGTCGCGCACAGCCTCCGCCACCGCCGCCTCGTCGACGATGCCGCCGCGCGCGCAGTTGACGAGATAGGCGCCCTGTTTGAAGGCGCGCAGCATGTCCGCGTCGATCATGTCCGAGGTCTCCTGAGTCAGCGGCGTGTGTATCGTCACGACGTCGGCGAGCGAAACCGCTCCCTCAAGGTCGCTCACAAGCTCCACATGCAGCGACTCGGCCTTTTTCTGCGGTATGTAGGGATCGTAGGCGATGACCTCCATGCCGAAGGCCCGCGCGCGCTTCGCGACCTCGCTGCCGATGCGTCCGAGGCCGATAATGAGAAGCTTCCGCCCGCTGAGCTGGCAGCCCGTGAAACGGTTGCGGTCCCATTTGCCCCTGTGAAGCGAACTGCAGGCCTGAGGCACATGGCGCACGACGGCAAGCATATTGGCCATCGTCAGCTCCGTCGCCGCGAGCGTGTTGCCGCTCGGCGCGTTTATTACGATGATGCCCTGCCTGCTCGCGGCGGGAAGGTCGATGTTGTCGACTCCGACGCCGGCGCGGCCGATAACTTTAAGGTTTTTGCCGGCCTCGATCTTCCTTTCGTCCATCGTCGTGCCGCTGCGCGTCAGTATGCCGTCATAAGCCGGCAGTTTCGCGATCAGTTCCTCTTCGGCAAGCCCTATTTCCACGTCAAGCTCGACGTCCGGCGCGTTCCTGAATATATCAAGCCCCGCCTCGCCGACCTTTTCCGTGACAAGTATCTTCCATTTCCTGTCCATCACGCTCTCTCCAATCATCTATCTTTTATCTGTCTTAAAAATTTTTCGGGCAGTTCTAAGGTAATTTTCATCGCTATCTTTGCCAATCGCTCCGGCAAAGGCTCTAAGAATATCCTCCATCTCGCCGATCTCCCAGTCGCTGTAGTGCGAAGCGCGGATCAGCTTTCCCTTCAAGGCCCCCTGGCCGCCGGCCGTCTCAAAACCTTCGGCGGAGAGGCTCTTTCTCACGGCCTCGCTCGCGCCGTTCGGCGCGGAAAAGGCGGTGACGCCGGCCGAGCGCAGCTTCTTATCCGTCACGAGCAGCTCATAGCCGAGCTCTTCCAGAGCGGCCGCGAAAGCGTCGGCGTACAGCCTGCGCTTCGCGAACCACGCCCGCGCGCCGTCGGCGAGGATGACGTCCAGAGCGGCGTTGAGCGCGTAGTAGAGCGATACCGGCGGCGTGTAGGGGTTGGCGTATGATCCCGGCCCCATGTTCTTCAAATGCAGCTTCAGGTCAAAGTAATAGCTGGGGCATTCCCGCTCCGGTAGCGCGGCGAGCGCCCGTTCGGACAGCCAGACGAAACCAAGCCCGGGCGGCGTCATCAGCCCCTTCTGCGAGGCGGTGCAGAGCACATCCGCGCCCCATTTTTCCGGCAGGCACTCGATCGCCCCGACGGAGCTCACGCCGTCGACTAAGATCAGCGGACGGCCCTCCGCGGGAAGCGCGTCTATGATCTCCCTTACCGGAACTGTGACGCCGGTCGAGGTCTCGTTGTGGGTGACGAGTATGGCGCGCGCGTCGGGATTTTCGCGCAGGGCCGCGGCCGCTGCCGCCGGCGACGGCGCGCTCCCAGCCTCCGTGTCGACATATACGCCGCGGGCCCCCGTGCGCGCGGCGATCTCGCGGAAACGGTCGCCGAAGACGCCGCAGGACAGTGATATAAATTTATCTCCGCGGCGGAGGAAGTTCACGGCGGCGCATTCAAGCGCGCCGGTGCCCGACGAGGGGAGTATGACGACGGGGGAATCGCTCTCCAAAAGCGCATGCAGTTTGCCGGCGATCCCCTTAAAAAGTTCGGAGAACTCGGCGCACCTGTGGCTCATAAGCTGGCGGGAAGCCGCCTCAAGAACGCTCTGCGGCGCCTCGACGGGCCCGGGAGTAAGCAGGTACTTTTTCTTCAACAATAAGACCTCCAGTATATAAAAAATAAAAAGAGACCGAAAGACGCCCTTCGATCTCAAAACGTTACCTCTGTTATTTGCGCGGATATGCTTACAACATCAGTGTTATTCGCTTTGAGACCGGCGGCGCGGCGATGACCAGCCACACGACGAAAGGCCGGAGGAGAGAGAGGATGACGACACTGATTTTGAAATAGTTTTACAGCTCATTTGCCCTCTCCTTTGACTCAAAGTTTAATTAGCTAACATTTATACCCCCAACTTCTCTTAATGTCAATACTGAACTGGATTATCCGCCGAAATAATTTTTCGCTTTGCTTACAGTCAGACATTTTTAATATATAATAATAAAGATGCGCAAAAAGCGGAGGAGAGGCGTTTATGAGGAAAAAAGGCGAAGAGCTTCTATTATTTTTGTTTACAGTTTTTGTATACTGTTTTGTCTGTTTTTATCTCCCTTATAAATATCCTGACCTGCCTAAGAGCCTTTCTGCCTCATTCGAGGCAGTCATTCCCGGCGGCGCTTCCGCGCGGGAGGCGGCGGAGATCATCAGAAAAGCGGGGGCGGTGGACGACGCGAAGGCGCTTGCGCGCGCGATGGCCGATATCGGGATAGACCGCCGGCTGAAGCCGGGGCTGTACAGCCTGTATAAATCTACTCCCGCCGGCGTCGCGCGGCAGCTGGCGAAGGCGAAACCCATAGCCGACAGGATGACGCTGATCCCCGGCTTCCGCTACAGGCGGGTGGCCGCGCTCTTCGGCGCCGCCACCGGAGCAAAGCCGCATTTCGACGCCGCGATGGAGAACGCTGATAACTTCCCGGCAGAGGTCAGGGCTTGGCTTCCTTCCCGAAAAGAGGAGCGGATCGTCTTCCTGCTTCCCGAAACATATTTCATCGCGCCCGGGCCGCAGGCGGCGGCGGAATTTGTCAAAAGCGCCTCCTCTCTGTGGTATGACCGGATAGGCTCTAAGATAGCGGCGGACGCCGCGCCGGAATCGGTGATGAAGAGCGGCATTCTCGCCTCCCTGGTCGAGGGAGAGGCGAAGGCCGCCGACGAACGGCCGATCCTCGCGGGGATCTTCCTCAAACGCCTTGAGAAAAACATGCGGCTGCAGTCATGCGCCACCGTTATATACGCGTGGGACGAGCTGAACATCAGGAAGAGCCGCCTCTCTTACCGCGACCTTGAGATAAATTCGCCCTATAATACCTATCTGGTCGGCGGTCTGCCGCCGGGGCCGATCTGCGCCCCCTCGGAGAGCTCGTGGAAAAGCGCGCTCGAGCCGGAGGAGAGCGATTATCTCTTCTTTTTCGCTGACAGGGAGGGGCGGCACGTATTCAGCAAGAGTTACGAGGAACACCTGGCGAAGCAAAGGAGGCTGGGGCTGTGAGGCCGGAGATAACGGCGGCGCGCTTCATTGTGCCGCAAAAAGATATATACTATATCAGTTGGATAATAGACGCCGCGGAGGGCATCGGCTTTCTTCAGACGGACGACGCGAAGGCGGGCAGGATAACTGTATTCAGTCCGAGAGAGCAGCTGCCGTATATAATGGAGTTGATGTCATCGCTGCGCGCGGAGGGCATCGAGATAAAGCCGGACGAAGAAACGAATGATACGGGAGAGACTACCGCATGACAGACAAACTTGATTTTTTGCACGAAAGCATAAAAGAGGCGCTTAAAAGAGGCGCCCGGTACGCCGACATCTTTATCCAGAGCGGCGAGGGGCACTCGGTACATTTTGAGGACGGAAAGATAGACGGCATCTCGTCGTCTACATCCGACGGCGCGGGAAGCCGCGTCATCGTCGACGACAGGACCTTTTACGCGCACGCCCCGGGAAACGACGAGGCCGCCGTGTCCGCCTCGTTCGCGGAGTGCGCCGCCTCCGCCGGCATGGACGGGCTGAGGGAGAGTTCTTCCTCCGCCATGCTGATGGAGAGGGGAGAGCCGATCGCGCCCCCCGCGGTGGACTTTCTCCGCGAAATAGACGACATTATCAAGAAGGAATCCAAACACATAAGGCAAAGTTCATACCGTTACTCCGTCTCGCACCGGCGTGTACTGGTCATCAAACCGGACGGAACGGCGGCTTTTGACCGACGCCTCTACTCCTCCTTCGCGGCGCAGGTGGTAGCCGAACGGGACGGAGTGCTGCAAACCGGATCGGAACGCCGCTGCATGGCGCTCGGAGAGGATGATTTCTGGCGCGGCTCCGCGCCGCTGACCGTGGCGCGCACGGCGCTGCGCCGCGCGCTGCTGATGCTTGAGGCGAGCCCCTGTCCCGCCGGTTCGATGAACGTCCTCATGGACGGCGAGGCCGGAGGCACGATCATCCACGAGGCCTGCGGACACGGCCTCGAAGCCGATATCGTGGAAAAGGATTATTCCGTTTACCGCGGCCGCATCGGCGAAAAAGTGGCGCACGAGAGCGTGACGATGATAGACGACGCGGCGATGCCCGGGCTCTACGGCGCGTACAGATTTGACGACGAGGGGACCCCGGCACAGCGGACCGTCCTCATAGAGAACGGCGTCTTAAAGGGATACCTCACCGACATCCTCTCATCGCAGATGTACGGCCTGCCGCTGACCGGCAACGGCCGCCGCGAGTCCTACCGGAACATCCCCGTGCCGCGTATGAGCAACACCTACCTGACGCCCGGCAAAGACGATTTCGATTCAATGCTCGCGCGGACGGGAAACGGCCTCTATGTCAAAAAGATGGGCGGAGGCGAAGTAGACCCTACCTCGGGCGACTTCGTTTTTTACGTCACCGAGGGATATCTCGTTGAAAAGGGAAAGATCGGCGTCCCCGTGCGCGGGGCTATCCTGACCGGAAACGGCCCGGAGGCACTCTCCCGGATATCGGCGCTTGGCGAAAATCTCGTCATGGACCCTGGGATATGCGGGAAATCAGGACAGGGCGTGCCGGTAACGGACGGACAGCCCTCCATGCTCATCGAGGGGCTCACGGTGGGAGGCAGCGAGGCATGAGAGAAAAGGCGCCAATGAGGAGAAGGGCGGCCAAGGCTCCCTCTAAAAGCATCAGAGAGAGGCTGGCGGAGCCCTTCGCGAATATTGGATCAGCGGTGAAGATCGCGAATATCATCGTCATGCTCTTCACCCTCTACATCATCGCTTCGCTTTATACTCCGTGGACGGGCGACGGCGGCGCGGGCATCGCCGCCTCGCTGCTGGCGTCGGTGGGCGGCTCCGTCGTCGTTCCCCTCCTGTTCGTGCTTTACCTTTCGTTATCTTACCTCTTCTCGCGGGAGGTGAGGTGCTTTTTCAGGCAATTCTTAGGAACGGCGCTTGTCTTTCTGCTCGCCTCGCTGCTGCTGGGGCTCAACCGGCTGACGGGCGGCGAGGACCTGCTGCGTTTCCCCTGCCTTTCCGCGGGAGCTTTCGGCCATCTTCTGAGCCTCGCCGTATATAAGACGACCGGAGTCCTGGGGACCTTGATCATCGGCCTTCTCCTGATCTATTTCACTCTTCTTTTTTATAATATTCATATATTCTCATATATTAAACTGCCCAAAATAGCATTGCCGTCTTTCAGCCACAGGAAAAAAAAGGAGACGCTTAAAGAAGAGCTTAATGAATACGGCTATGAGAGCCGCCGCAAAAACAGGGGCGCTCCCAACATCATGGAGTGCGGCGAGGGCGACTATTTCGCCTGCGAAGACGACCGTTCCGAAGACCCCGAAGAAGAGGACGCGTACGGGGACGAGGAAGACGGCGATATCAGCGAAGACGGCTCGGACAACGACGAGGAAAACATCGATTATAACGATCCTGACAGCGTCAGGATCGCGGCGGCGGGAACGGCTCCCGCCACGATCCAGGACCCCAACTTCAGCCTGGGGGATTCCTCCGGCGGACGTATCAAACAGGGGATATTCCCGCCGCCGATCGAACTCTTCGGACCGGAGGAGTCCCGCGACGGTGAGATGGACGAGGAGCGCGCCGAACCGCTCGGCGAAAAGATAGTCGATACGCTCGAACAGTTCAGCATCGAGTCGCGCCTCGCGGAGATACTCGTCGGGCCGACGGTCATTCAGTTCCGCATCCAGCTCGCTCCGGGCATAAAGGTCAGCAAAGTCGCCGCGCTCTCGAACGACATCGCGCTCGCGATGGCCGTCCCGAGCCTGCGCATCGAGGCTCCGATCCCCGGCAAACCGTATGTCGGCATCGAGATACCGAACCCCAAACGCCGCGGCATCCCGCTGCGCACCGTGATCGAAGACGACGCCTTCAAAAAGGCGAAGCTCTCGCTGCCGCTGCCGTTCGGCGTCGCAGTCAACGGCGACCCCATGGTCGTCGGCCTTGAGGAGCTGCCGCATCTGCTGGTGGCTGGCACGACAGGCTCCGGCAAGAGCGTCTTCGTCAATTCCTGCATCGTCGGTCTCTGCTCAAAGCGCTCCCCCGAGGAGCTGCGCATGATACTCGTCGACCCCAAGCGCGTCGAAATGGCCGTCTACGACAAGCTGCCGCATCTGCTGACGCCGCCGGTGACCGATCCCAAAAAGGCGGTGCAGGCGCTGGCCTGGCTGATACGCGAGATGGAGAGCCGCTATACGACCTTCGCGAAGATGCGCGTGAGGAACCTGGAAGGATATAACGAGAAGGTGCTGCCAAAGGACCGGCTGCCGCATATCGTGATCGTCGTCGACGAACTCGCGGACCTGATGATGACGGCGGCGAAAGAGGTGGAGGAGTACATCTGCCGCCTCGCGCAGATGGCGCGCGCGACCGGCATCCACCTGATGCTCGCGACACAGAGGCCGTCGGTGAACATCATCACCGGCCTCATCAAGGCCAACATCCCGGCGCGCGTGGCCTTCACGCTGCCCAGCAACGCCGACTCGCGCACGATCATCGACTGCGCGGGAGCGGAGAAGCTGCTCGGCAAGGGGGACATGCTCTTTTCATCGACGAAGCACCCGAAGCCGATACGCATACAGTCGCCGTGGATAGACGAAAGCATCCTCGCCGCGTGGCTCAAATACATGACCAACACCTTCGGCGAGCCTGACTTTATTGAGATAGAGGCACAGGGAAACGGTCCCGCGGGCGGGAACGGCGGCACCTTCGACGACGAACTTCTGGAAGAGGCCGTCGAGACGGTGATGACGACGGGCATCGCCTCGGCCAGCGGCCTGCAGCGCCGCCTGCGCGTCGGCTTTTCGCGCGCCTCAAGACTGATAGACATGATGGAGCAGTTGGGCATCGTCGGACCGGCGGACGGGGCCAGGCCGCGCGAGATACTCGTCGATGAGGACGGGGCCGATGAACTTTTGGAAAACGCGAGAAACGGCGGGGAATAAGTTATGAAGGGAATAAAAAAAAGAGCCGTATTAAACGGCCCTTTGTACTTTTCCGGAACGGAGGCACTTCGTGCAGATATGAAGTTTACGAGTTTCTCCGCCGCCTACGTTCACCTTTACGCTCTGAATGTTGATAAGCCAACGGCGTCTCGTATGGCGGTTCGAGTGGCTTACGGCATTTCCCGTTGCCGGCCCGCGGCCGCAGCAATCACAGAATTTTGACATTTGTTTCCCCCCTTGTTTACCTTGAAACAATCAACCTAGACATTGTACCATAGCATCGCTCAAAGTTGCAACTGTAAGGATGCAAAAAAATCAGAAAGGAGTTTTTCAGATGAATTTCGTCGAAAAGATGACGGAACTTGAAAAAATATTGAAGGATCTCGAGGGTGATTCTCTCTCTCTGGATCTTGCGCTCACGGAATATGAGCGTGGGATCGCCCTCGTGCGCGAATGCCGCGCCTACCTGGCCGAGGCGCAGCAAAAGATATCCATGCTCTCACAGGAGGGCGAAGAACTGCCGCTGGCCGCCGCTAAGGCGGAGGGGGCAAAAAGTGATGAATGAGGCGCGGCTGAAGGCCGTAAAAGAAAAATTCGCGGCGGGCTGCGCGCTCATTGACGGCTACATCGCCGACACCGCCGGGCTGCGGGCGGAGAAGGCGCCGCCGAAACTCTTTGAATCTATGGAATACTCCCTCCGCGCCGGCGGCAAACGGCTGCGCCCGATACTCTGCCTCGCGGCGGCGGAAAGATGCGGCGTGGCGGCGGAAAATGCCCTGCCGATGGCCCTCGGCATCGAGATGCTCCACACGGCGACGCTGATACACGACGACCTCCCCTGCATGGACGACGACGACATGCGCCGCGGAAAGCCATCGAACCACGCGCTCTTCGGAGAGACGCTGGCAGTGCTGGCGGGGGACGCGCTGCTCGCGCAGTCGCTCGAATTCCCCATGGCGCAGCTCAAAAACATCCCCGCGCAGAACGTCCTCCGCGCGATGCGGATATTCGCCGGAGCCATCGGCCCTGCCGGGGTCTGCGGTGGGCAAGTGCTGGACATGTTCGCCGAGGGGACGGAGGGCGATCCGCATTACGTGCGCCGCGTCGCGGCGCTCAAAACCGGCGCTCTCATCGAGGCGGCCGTGCTCACCGGGGCGTCGCTCGGCTGCGCGGACGAGGCGGTCCTGAAAAGATACGGCGATTACGCGCGTCATCTAGGTTCCGCATTTCAGATAGTCGATGATATACTAGACGTGACGAGCACGGCTGAAGAGCTGGGCAAGACCCCCGGCAAGGATGAAGAACAGGGCAAGCTGACCCATGTCACCGTTTACGGCGTGAAAGCCGCCGGAGAGATGGCGGAAAAAGAATCGGCGGCGGCCAAAGAGGCGCTCGCGGGGCTGCTTGAGGAGGACGACTTCCTCATGCTCCTGCCTGATTACTTGGTTCATCGTACCTGCTGACGGCGCATTGAGAACTATCAAGGCGCATGACGGCTCCGGCATCCACCGGGGGATAAAAATAACTTACGTCAAGGTGGAATCGAAATGAGCCTTTTAGAATCCGTAGGAGACTTCAGAGGCCTGTACGGGCTTAGCGAAGCCGAACTGCAAAAGCTGTGCGCGGAGCTCAGAAAAAATATAATCGACGTGACCCTCGAAAACGGCGGCCACCTCAGTTCATCGCTCGGCACCGTCGAACTGACGGTGGCGCTGCTGCGCGTATTCAATCCCGACGCGGACAAGATAATCTTCGACGTCGGACACCAGAGCTACGCCTACAAACTGCTCACCAAGCGCCTGGACCGTTTCGCGACGCTGCGCCGCAAGGGCGGGCTCGCGGGATTCCCGCGCATGGACGAGAGCCCCTACGACTTTTTCACCACCGGCCACAGCAGCACCTCGATATCGGCGGCGATGGGCTACGCGAAGGCCCGCGACCTCATGGGCGAGGGACACGAGGTCGTCGCGGTCATCGGGGACGGCGCGCTGCTCAACGGGGTCTCATTCGAGGCGCTGAACTCCCTCGCGAGCATCAAGTCCAAAGTCATCATCATCCTCAACGACAATAAAATGTCGATAAACCCGCGCGTCGGCGGCATGGCCTCGCACCTGGCGAAGCTGGCCGTCAACCCGACCTACAAAAAACTCAAGGACTATATAAAGACCCAGTGCACAAACATGAAGAACGGAGAAAACATCAACTCTTCGCTCTCCAAAATAAAGATGAAGCTCAAATCGCTGCTCCTGCCGACCAACGTCTTTGAAGAGCTCAACATAAGCTACTGGGGCCCATTCAACGGCCACAACATCGCCGAGATGGAGGAGGTCTTCCGGCTCGCGCGCCATTACGACGAATCCCTGCTGATCCACGTTATGACCCAAAAGGGGAAAGGCTGCCCGCAGGCCGAGGCGTTCCCGTCATTCTTCCATGGAATAGGCCCCAAAACAAAGATAGACGCCGCCACACAGGCGGCCGCCGGCACGGCTGCGAGCTGGAGCGGGGAGATGGCGAGGGTGCTCTGCGACATGGCCCGCGAAGACCCGAGGCTGGCCGTCTGCACCGCGGCGATGAAAGACGGCACAAAACTTGAAAACTTTGCCAAGGCGCACCCGCAGCGATTTTTTGACACCGGCATCGCCGAAGAACACATGCTCATCTACGCCGCCGGACTCGCGGCGGCCGGGATGCGCCCTGTCATATGCATCTATTCGACCTTCCTGCAGCGCGCGGCCGACCAGGTAATGCATGATATATGCTTACCCAAACTGCCCGTACTGCTGGGCATCGACCGCGCCGGACTGGTCGGTGAAGACGGAGAAACGCATCACGGGATACTTGACGTCGCCTGGCTCCGCTCCATACCGGAGATGACGATCGCCGCGCCGCGCGACGCCGCCGACCTTGAATTCTTCGTCCGCGAATGGAAAAAGCTCGCGATCCCTATGGCGGTACGATATCCGCGCGGCAAGTCCGCCAAATCCATCCCCGCCGCCGGGGCGGAGCGTGTTCCGGCCCCGTGGGGAAAGCTCGAAGTGATCAGCCGGGGAGCGGAGATCTGCCTTATCGGCGTCGGCAGCACCGTGGAACTGATGATGAAGAGCGCCGACGAGATAGAAAAAATGACCGGCAGGCGACCCACGGTGGCGGACCTGCGCTTCATAAAGCCCCTTGACCGCGAAGGGCTCGACAAGCTCCTGACAACGCACGCCGTCGTCGTCACCGCGGAGGAAAACACCCTCGCCGGCGGCGTCGGAGAGGCCATCTCATCATACATCAACGAGAAAGGGTACGGAGTGAAGATCGCCTCGGCCGGAGTCCCGGATCACTTCATCTCGCACGCCGCCAGGGCCGAACAGTGGGAAGAGTGCGGACTCTCCGTCGAAAACATCCTGCGGCTCTGCGTCTCGCAATGAAACAGAAACTTATACGGCTTGATAAATTTATAACGGACAGAAAGTTGGCCGCCTCCCGCACGGCGGCGCAGAACTATATCGAAGAGGGACGCGTGACGGTGGGCGGAGTCACGATCACCAAAGCGGCCTCCATGGTACCGCAGGACGCGAGCGTAAAAATAGACGCTCCCGAAAGGGAGTGGGTGAGCCGGGGCGCCTACAAACTGCTCAAAGCTATCGAAAGCTTCGCCATAAAGGCGGACGGCAGGCGCTGCGTAGACATCGGAGCCTCGACCGGCGGTTTTACGGAAGTGCTGTTAGCAAACGGCGCGGCAAAAGTCTACGCGGTAGACGTCGGATACGGACAGCTCGCCTGGAAGCTGCGCGGCGATCCCCGCGTCGCCGTGCTCGAACGGACGAACGCGAGAAACCTCACGCTGGAGATGATAGACGGAGAAAAGGCCGACATCGTCGTCTCCGACGCCTCCTTCATCTCGATCACGCTGCTGCTCCCCAAAATGGAGGAGCTGCTCAAGGAGGACGGCCTGATGGCGGTCCTCGTCAAGCCGCAGTTCGAGGCTGGGCGCGAGAGGGTGGGGAAGGGCGTCATCACCGATCCCGCGCTGCACCGCGAAATACTCGGCGAAGTGGCGGACTTCATCGAAAAGGATACCGGCCTGTCGCTGGAAGCGGCCGACTACTCGCCGATACGCGGCCCGGAGGGAAACATCGAGTTCCTCTTCCTTTTGCGGCACAAAGGCGTGGAAAATGCCGCCAAGAGGCCGGATCTTGATAAAATCGTGGAGGAGGCGCACAAAAATACCTGCGCCCACCCCAGATAGAGGTGTCATATATGGAAAAAAACGATAAAAAAGTCGGTTTGCTCTTCAACACGCAGAAGCCCGAAGCGATAGAAATGGCCTGGCGGCTCTGGCGCTGGGGCAAAGAAAATGGCGTGCATTTTCTGCTGCCGCCGCACGAGGCCTCCGCGATCGCCCTTCCCGAAGTTACGGACGAGACGTGGCGCAAAGAGGTCTCCTTCGCCGTCATCCTCGGCGGCGACGGCACCTTCCTGCGCGCCGCGCGCTACATCTTCGGTTCTGACGTCCCCCTCTACGGAATAAACCTCGGGCGCCTCGGCTTCCTCGCGATCGGAAATCCCGGCTCGGCGGAAGAAGACATCGAGTCGATCCTCGACGGGCACTACACCCTCCAGTGCCGCCGCCTCCTCAAAGGGCAGGTATGGCGCGGAGGACGGCTCGTGCATGAGCTCCACGCCCTCAACGACCTCGTCATCTCCAAGGGCAGCCTCGCGCGCGTCATCGACCTTGAAGTCAAGGTCGGCAAAGAGATACTCTCGCTCTTCCTCGCCGACGGCCTCATACTCTCGACGCCGACCGGCTCCACGGCCTACGCGCTCTCCGCCGGCGGCCCGATCGTGCCGCCGCACGTCCCCTGCATGATAATGGCGCCGATATGCGCCCACACCCTCTACGCGAGGCCGGTGATCCTCAGCGACACCGACAACATCATCGTCATCCCCAAAGGAGACGCGCGCAGCCTCATGCTCACGCAGGACGGACAGCTCGGCTACGAGCTGCTGCCAGGCGACGAACTGCACGTGATGCTCGACAACGAAATATACGTCCAGACCATCCAGCTCATCGGGCGCAGCTACTACGACCTGCTGAGGGAAAAGCTGCGCTGGGGGTTCAACGGTATCAGAGACGGAGGCGACTGAACTTGATAGAAGAGCTTGAGATCCACGGAATAGGCGGCATCAGGGAGGCCTCCCTCAACTTCGGGGGCGACTTCATCGTCATCACCGGCGAAAGCGGAGCCGGCAAAAGCAGCCTCGTCCGCGCGCTGGAATTCATCGCCGGCCGCCGCGCGCAGCTGAACCATATCCACACGCTTGAAGAGAGCTGCGAGGTACGGGCGGTCATGACCTCCGAACCGATACCGGGAATATCGGAGAAATGCCAGCCGCAGGAAAAAATGCTTATCGCGCGGCGCACATTCGCGAGAAGCGGCAAGGGAAAAGCCACCCTGCAGGAACAGACCGTGCCCCTTACGATACTGGCCCACGCGATGGAGACGAACATCGTCATCCAGAGCCAGTTTGCCCAGCTTGGCCTGCTGGACCCGCTGAAACAGTTGGAACTCGTCGACTCCTGCGGCGGCGAAGAGCTGAAAAGGGCGCTCGCGGAGCTTGAAAGCGCCTTCACCTCGGCGCTCTCGACGGAAAAAGAGATATTCGCCCTCAAAAAAAGACGCAAAGAGAGCGAGAGCCGCTTTGACGATGCTCCCTCCGTCATCAGGCAGATAAAGACGCTTGAGCTGACAGAGGAAAGCGAGGCCGAATGGGAAAAAGAGCTGCGCGAAATAGAAAGAAACGAGGCCTCTCAACGCTCGCTGCGCCTCATCGCGGAAAAAATGAACAACGCCGAGGGCGGCCTGCTGGATCAGTTTGAAAAAATCGCCAAAAACCTCTCCGGCTACGCCGCGGGAGAGGACAAACGCTGGCACAACGCCATAGAAAAGACCCTCAGCGGCGCGCAGGAGCTCTCGAACCTCATCGCCGAAGCCTGCCGCGGCGGGATCTCCGCGGAAGAGACGGAAGAGGCGAAAGATCGCATTGAGAAAAAACTCGGCATGCTCCGCAAGATGAAGCGCACCCTCAACATACAGAGCGCCGCGGCGCTGATCGCGTACGCGAAGGAAGCCGGGCAAGAGCTCGAATGGCTCAGCGATAGCCATAAAAAACTCGAAGAGCTCGAAAAAAGAGCACAGGCCCTGCGCCGCGAGACCTCGCGCCTCGCCATTGAAGTGCGCGCGCTCAGAAAAGAGTCGGCCAAAGAACTCGCCGCGAAAGTCAACGGACACCTTAACGGGCTCGGCATGGAATACGCGGCATTCAACATCGAGATCGAACCGCTGGACCGCGTGCGCTCGACAGGCGCGGAAAACGCCATCTTCACCCTCGCGCTGCCCGACCAGAAACCGCTGCCCGTAGGTAAAAACGCCTCAGGCGGCGAGCTGTCGCGTATCCTTATCGCATTACAACTCTCCGTAGGCGATGATAAACTGCCCGGAACGCTAGTCTTCGACGAAGTGGAGGCGGGGCTCGGCGGCAAAACGGCGCTTCTGGCCGGCTGCAAACTGCGCCAGCTTGCCAAACGCTGCCGCACCGTGCTCATCACCCACCAGGCGACGATCGCGGCGATGGCCGACCAGCACTTCGTCGTCAAAAGAGAGGGAGAAAACACCGAAATAACGGAAGTCTCCGGCGAAGCCCGCGAACGCGAGATCGCGAGGATGCTCTCCGGCGACGAAAGCTCCTACGAGGCCCTCGAACACGCCAAAGCGCTGCTGGAAAACAGCGGCGGGGAATAGCCTGTCAGGCACTGCATCGCGGCCTTCCGTTTGATATGAAACTGCCGCCGAGCCGTCCCGTCGATTTGAGTACGCTTACCGAACGACAGCTTGACGCCGAGCTCGAAATTTGAATTGCAATCCGTTCAAAGCGCGGCTGGGCAGCTCGCTCGGCAGACAATAGTTGTAAATACCAATTAAAAAGTTAAGGGTTGGTTGGGAATACCAAAGCGACAGTCCATATTCCATATGTTATATACTAGAACAAGTAACCCAAGGCTAAAATATTAAAGTCCACGAATATGTAGTTTTTACCTTCAATATCGTCAACAAAACATTGACTCATTGTAATTTCATACTATATAATACAAATATAAAAAACAGGGAGGTGATTTTATGTATGCGATGGACTATGCTCAGGTCGGCGCCAATATCCAGGAACAGCTAAGCTTGAAGGGAATCAAACAGCAGGAGCTGGCTGACGCTCTTTCTATATCCAAGCAGGTGATGAATAAGATTATCAAAGGGTATAAGGCGATCAACGTAAATGAATTGGCACAAATCGCTTCCGTGCTTGGCACCACGACAGACGCGCTTCTCGCCGTCAGGAAGGAAACGATTTTGCCGGAGAGTCTTAGCTTCATGGGAAATATACATGACAGCAAGACCAGAGAAAAGGTTGATCTTATTCGTTCCGCGATAGACGAAATTCATTTGCTGGAGGAACTTGTTAATGGTTAAAGAGAACAAGGCCGGAAAACTGACTGGTTTTGAAATAGAGGAACTTCAAAAAAATGCTAGGTCAAAACTTGGCGAATACAAAAAAACGTATGATATCATAGGCATACAGGTTTTCTCTATGCTTGGCCTGTGCGCCAGGATCATTTATTATCCGTTAGGCAGAGACGCGCCTTGGGGATTCACTCGTATGATCGGCTCTAAAGGAGAAGAGGTTGGCGATAAGCCATTTGTGGCTATAAATACTTCTATACCTGTCGACTGCCAGGTATTTGCCGCCGCGCATGAGTTGTACCACATCTGGTATGACGACAAAGCGGATATCGTCCCGGCCACGCTTTTGGATGAATCACACGAAGGGCGCAATGAGCTGAAAGCAAACCGGTTTGCGGCCGAATTTCTTGTCGATGCGGCGTTACTGCGGCAGGAAATAGAGCTTTATGGCATCTCTCCGAACAAGATAACGATTAAAGATATTTTAATTCTAGCATCACTGTTCATCGTCCCCTACCGTACAATGGTAAAACGCTTGCAGGAAATAGACGTGATAGACACCAAAAATAAAGAACGTTTTCTTGCTGAAAGTGATGAAAATATAGCAAAGTACAGGAAACGTTACTCTGTGCCGATACCGGAAACAGATGGACGCATTGCTATGGATAATATGGTTGAATTGGCTGTCAGTGCCTATGAGGCTGAACTCATAACTTATGAGAAACTTGAATATCTGCTCAGCGTCAGCAGCTTGAAACCGGAGGATGTCGGGGTTAAGGAGCCGCCTGTTCATAAGTTCCCTTCTGACGAAGAACTGGACAGCATTATGGATGAGTGAGCCATTGGATAGGATCATCATTGACGCAGATCTATGCATTAAGCTGGGCAACAGTGAAAAATACCCGTTTCTACGGGAAGTACTGCCGCTTCTGGCCAAGGATATTTGCATACACGCGTGTGCCTATGACGAGGTCAAGATGCCGCATTGCGCCGTGGAACAGTTACTGTGGTTGGTTGAAAACGGCAAGGTTAAAGTGGTAAATGAAACAGGGCTTTGCCCGGCAGACCGTGCTGTGTATGAAATGTCATATTGTAGTCTGGCTGCGGTGATGATCAGCCATGACAAACCAAATAAAAACCGTGGCGAAGCTTGTTCCCTGGCGTATGCAAAAGCAACCGGCATTACGATATTTGCTACCGACGAGAGAAACTTACAGCCAATAATTAGTTCCAGGTTGAATATAGGGATAAACGATATCCACTGTCTGAGAATTATTGACATAATCGGGATGGCATATAATGGTGACATCGACATTCAACGAAAGACAGCAAAGGCTCTATGGATAATCGCCGGAAAAAAGAAAGAAGATTTTGATAAATCTGTCTGGCCTTTAGAATAAGAAAAACAATGACATGCTTAAAATTTGATGTACTGTACAAAAAGCACGGTGTATTCTGTAGGCGACAGATCAACTGTACGTATTCAAAACCTTAGGGTTGCGCCAAAAATAAATGTGCGTGTAACTCACAAAAATCAGGGCGGCAAAACCTCCCGCAACGCCCCTTATAACGTTGGCAGCTCACAAATTATTTATAATACATAGATAATTTATATATAAAATGTAAAATTGTGATTCCGAAGCAGAATAAATGTATTATAATGTAGCTCATAAGCTGGATGCGCCCCACTAAAAAAGATATCGCCGGCTGCGTATAAAACAGATGAAGGCCGGTCGTTGTTTTTGTTTGCCTTTTTGGTGGAGCTTCGTGTTTTGCGCGATGTCCGGCGACAGCTTAACGATCATTGCACAGTCAACGCTTCCTTAAAAAATTCTCTCGCGCCGGCGGTTTGCCCAGGCATTCCCCACGTGGAGGAGAGGGTAATTTGAAGATAGAACCGACGAAGGCGCCGCTTAAAAACATTGTATTGCGAATCGCCTGCCTGTTGTTTTTAGCGTTCGCGGCCCCGGGCACAGGCGACGCCGCCACGCTGAAAGTAGCTTTCTACGAGTTGGATGGGTTCTTTGAACGCGGCCACGAAGGCGCGGAGAGCGGATACGGCGTTGAACTTTTGGAAAGGATCAGCGAGTACAGCGGGATACGCTTCGAGTACGTGCCGGCCTCCAGCTGGGAGCGGACGAAAGAGATGCTGCTCTCCGGCGAAGCCGACATCCGTATGCCCGGTACGCTGCCGACATCTCCGAACAGCAGGCTCGGCTACACCGGCGAAAGCGTTCTCAGCACTTATCACGCGCTGATGTCGCTGAAATCGCGCGGCGACCTCTATTATAAAGACTACGGACACTTTTCCGCGCTCAAGATAGCGATATCGGGCAGCCTTTACAACAATACGGCCATACATAAGTATTTGGACGGCATCGGCGTCACGGGAAAAAATCTCGTATTTTACGACGAATACCTACGCTGCCGCGAGGCGCTCGACAGCGGGGAGGCGGACGCGCTCATCTCCAACATCATGGATATGGACGGCGACATGAAGGTGCTCGCGCGCTTTAACTCCGTCTCCAACCACATTTCCATGAGAGCCGGGGACCCTAATCTGAAGAAACTGGACGCGGCGCTCAACGAGATCAAGATGGACGACCCCTCGTTCCTGCCGCTGCTCTATCAGAAATACTATCCGGAGCGCACGGTGACGCCGTTCACGCGCGAAGAGGCCGAATTTGTACTTAATTCGGGGACGATAACTATCGGCCAGCTCCCGGGCAGAAAGACTTTCGCGTACCGCGACGAGGCGACCGGCAAGACCTCCGGCATTTTCATCGACCTCTGTGAGCTGATCGCAAAAAAGAGCGGGCTCAGATTTAAATACGATTTTCTGCCCGCTGGTATGCGCGAGGCGGACTGGTTCGACAAAACGGGAGGCCAGGCGATCGCAGGCGTGATGTATTCACGCGCAAACAATCTGTCTCCGGGGCTGGCGCGGAGCGACGCCGCCTTGATAACCTCGCTCGCGACAGTGGGCCGTAAAAACTGGAGTTTTGATACCGGGCAGGTACAGAGGATCGCGGTCCCCTTTGGGAACGTAAGCGGCAACGTCGCCTTACAGTATCTGTACCCCAACGCGAAAATCATGACTTACGGCACAAACGAGACCTGTCTCGAGGCCATCCGGTCGGGGCGGGCGGACATCATGCTGCAAAATGTCTATATCGCCGGAGAGGCGTTGCAAAGCCCGCGGTTCGACCGGCTGCAAATATTCCCCGTCTTCCAGATAAACGAAGAGATGAGGTTTATAACGCCGGGAGACAAAGAGACGCTGCTGCTGTCGGTGCTCAACAAAACGATCGCCTCGCTCACCGCCGACGAACTCAACAAAGTGATCGTGGCAAACACCATCTCTAAGCCATACCGGATAACCTGGCTCGACACATATTACAAATTCCGCGCGCCGATCATGCTAATCGGCGCGCTGCTGCTTATCGCCTTCGGCCTTTTTATTTTCATCCTCGTCATCCGCCACAAAAATATGAAACGGCTGCAGGCCAAGAACGTTCAGCTCGCCGAAGCCTACGAGCAGGCAAGAGTGGCCTCTAACGCCAAAAGCGACTTCCTCGCGCGCATGTCGCACGAGATACGCACGCCGATGAACGCCATCATCGGCCTCACCACGCTGGCGGCGGATCACGCCGACGACCCGCGGGAGGTCAGGGAGGATCTGAATAAGGTGGCGATCTCCTCGCGCGTGCTGCTCTCGATCATCAACGACATCCTCGACATGTCGGCGATCGAATCGGGGAAGCTCAAGATCGCCCACGCCCCCTTTGACTTCAAGCAGCTTATTTCTTCGCTCACCACCGTATATTACGCCCAGTGCAAGGCGAAGGGCATCGGCTTTCAGACGAAGCTCTCCGGCTCCGTGGACGAATGGCTCGTCGGCGACCAGCTGCGCGTCAACCAGATTTTGATGAATCTGCTCTCCAACGCAGTGAAGTTCACCGACAGCGGGGAAGTGCGGCTTTCGGTCGAACAGTGGGGCGAGCGGCGGCAGGGCAAGACATTCCTCCGCTTCACGGTCTCCGACAGCGGCTGCGGCATGGACCGGGGAATGATCGAGCGGCTGGGGAGGCCGTTTGAACAGGAGAGCGCCGATACCGCGCGGCGGCACGGCGGCAGCGGATTGGGCATTTCGATCGTAAAAAACCTCGTCGGCATGACGGGGGGCGCTCTCGACGTCAAAAGCGTAAAGGGCGAAGGCACGACATTTACGGTCAGCCTGCCGTTCGATAGCTGCAATAAAAACGAAAAACTGCCCTATATGGATTTTAAAAAGCTGCGCGTCCTCGCGGTGGATGATGAAAAAGACGCCCTCTGCTACGTCTCGGCCGTGCTGGAACGCATCGGCGCGCGCCACACGAGCGTCTCCACCGGCGAGGAGGCGATGGAAGCGATGGCGGCGGCGGACTCCGAAAACGATCCCTACAACGTCTGCATCGTGGATTGGAAGATGCCGGGCATGAACGGCATAGAGGTAACTAAGCGCATACGCGCGCGCTACGACCGGAAGACCGTGGTGATAATCGCCTCCGCCTACGACCATTCCGAGGTGGACGAGCCGGCGCGAGAGGCCGGGGCTGACCGTTTCGTCACCAAACCGCTCTTCCAGTCCACGCTCTTCGACCTGCTGATGACGCTCTCCGGCGGCGAATTCGCAAAGAGTGATCCCGCCGCGGCCGCCTTCGACTTCACGGGACGCCGCGTGCTGATGGCGGAGGACAACGGGATGAACCGCATCGTCGGCGAAGGGCTGCTGAAAAAGGCGAACATCCTCTGCGAGACAGCCGTCAACGGCCGCGAGGCCTTTGAGATGTTCACCGCTTCGGCGCCGGGCTTCTACGACGCGATACTGATGGACATCCAGATGCCGGTGATGGACGGCTACGAAGCGACAAGAGCCATCCGCGCGTCGGCGCACCCCGAGGCACAAACCATCCCCATCCTCGCGATGACGGCGGACGCCTTTACTGAAGACGTCGCCGCGGCGCTGCAATGCGGCATGGACGACCATATAGCGAAACCTATCGAACTCGACGTTCTTCTCTCCGCCCTTGAAAGGGCATTTACAAAGAAGGAAGGAAAAATTTATGAATATAAATAGACTGCAACAGGCCGGAATTGATTATAAAGGCGGCCTCGCCCGCTTTCTCGGTGATCAGGAACTGTATGAGACGGTGCTTATGGCGTTCCTTACCGACGACAATCTGGAAAAGGCGCGGCTGGCGCTCGGCCGCGGAGACCGCGAGGCGCTCTTCTCCTGCGCCCACGAGCTCAAGGGGTCGAGCGGCAATTCGAATATGACCGGCCTCTACGCCGCCTCCTGCGAGCTTGTCTCGCTGCTGCGCGGCGGCGCTGATATCGGCGGCGCGGAAACAGCCGCCGGATTCGCACGCTTCGAAAAAGCGTACACCGCCGCGCGGGAGGGCATTAAGGAAGCGTCGGAGGCATAGCGATGGCGAGGGACGAGAAATATACGATATTGGTAGCAGACGATTCGTTTACGAACAGGGCGCTGCTCACAAAGATATTCTCGGGCGAATTTTACGTCGAACAGGCGGAGAACGGCGCGCGCGCCCTCGAGATACTGCGGCGGCGTCCGGACATGGCCGCGGTGGTCCTCGATATCCAAATGCCGGTGCTTGACGGTTTCGGCGTGCTGGAGGCCATGCGCGCCGATGAATCTTTAAGAAACATCCCCGTCGTGGTCGCCACCGCCAACGACGAGGAAGAGAGCCAGCTCAAGGCGTTGGACCGCGGCGCGCTCGACGTGCTGATCAAGCCGCTCAACCCGCAGGTAGCGCTGCACCGTGTCCGCAACATCGTCCTCCGGCGCGAGGCCGACCGCGCGGCGGCGCGCAGCGTGATGCTGGAACAGCTGCTGCGCCAATCGGAGATAGACGAAAAAACAGGCATCTACAACAAACAGGCTTTCTGCCGCAAGGCGTCGGAGATGATCCGGGCCCATCCTGAAGAAAAATATCTCATCCTGCGCTGGGACATCGACCGCTTCAAGGTCTTCAACGATATTTTCGGCGTCGCCGCGGGCGACGAGTATCTCGCAAAGGTCGGCGAGGCTTACCGCGCCGCGGACGAGAAAACGCTCTACGGACATTGGGAGGCCGACCACTTCGTAGCCTGTATGAAAGCAGAGGACTACGACTGCGCGGGTGTGGAGGATAAACTTGCTAAATTCATCTCCGGGCTGCATACGGACTTCGAATTTGTCTCGCGTATCGGCGTCTATGCGGTGGACGACCCGGAGCTCGACGTTTCGCTGATGTGCGACCGGGCGCTACTGGCGCTGAAGTCGACAAAAGACGATTATTCGCGCCGCACGGCCTTCTACAACGAATCGATGCGCGCCTCGCTGATCGAGGAGCAGGAGATCGTGGGAGAAATGGACCGCGCGCTGGAAAAAAGGCAGTTCGTCGTCTACCTGCAGCCGCAGTACAACTACGCGTCAAAGACCCTGCACGGAGCCGAAGCACTCGTTCGCTGGCTGCACCCGATGAAGGGGCTGATCGCCCCCGGAAAATTCATTCCTGTCTTTGAGAGAAACGGCTTTGTCAGCAAGGTGGACGAATATGTCTGGGAAGAGGTCTGCCGCCTTCAGCGCGGCTGGCTCGACGCGGGGCTGCCCGTCGTCCCCATATCGGTCAACGTCTCGCGGCGCGATATTTACAACCCGCACCTCTGCGAAACGATAAGCGGGCTGGTCCGGAAATACCGGCTGCCGCACTCTCTGCTGCGGCTGGAAATAACCGAATCGTCCTATATGGAAAACCCGGAACAGCTCATCAAGACGGTAGAGAAGCTGCGTTCCGAGGGCTTCGCCGTGGAGATGGACGATTTCGGAAGCGGCTATTCATCTCTGAACACGCTCAGGGAAGTGCCGGTCGACATGCTCAAGCTGGATATGAAGTTTCTCGAAAGCGGCATGGAAGATTCGCGCGGCGGCAGCATCCTCACCTCCGTCATCCGCATGGCGCACTGGATAAAGCTGCCGGTGATCGCCGAAGGAGTGGAGACGAAAGCTCAGGCCGACTATCTGGGAAGCGTAGGCTGTATTTATATGCAGGGTTACTTCTATGCGAAGCCGATGCCGGCGGAGGCTTTTGAATCCATCCTGCGCGAGAAGGAAACAGCCCCCGTTCCAGCTAAGGAGCGGAATTTCGACGACGTGCAGGGCGCGGAAAACTTCCTCTCGTCCTCCACACAGGCGACGCTGCTCTTCAACAGCTTCGTCGGCGGAGCGGCCATCGTCGAATACGACGGGGAAAACGTTGAAGCGCTGCGCCTCAACGAAAAATATTTCGAGGTCATCGGCACCACGCGCGAGGAATACCAGGGCAAACAACTGCGGCTGCAGGACCGCTTCGAACCGGAGAGCAGAAGACGCTTTATGTCCGCGATCAGAAAGGCTATCGAGACGGGCGAAGAGAGCAACTGTGAGCTGTGTTCGCTGCCCCTCTCAAAAAATGGCGCGAGATACTGGACCAGGACGCGCATGAGGCTGCTCGCGAGAAACATCAGCCGGTACATACTCTACTGTTCGGTCGAAAATATTACGGAAAATATGACGCTGCTCTCGCGCAACACGCGGTTGAAAGAACAGTTGTCCGCCATCATCGACAGCGTTCCCGGCGGCATCTTCGACTATCAGGCGCACGGACACGAGATCCGCACCGTTTATTTCAACGACACCGCCGCCGCCATGTTCGGCTACGGCAGGGAAGAGTATCAGCGTCTCTTCGCGGAAGAGCCGCTGTCCGTGATCCACCCGGACGATTATGGCAAAGTGATCGCCAAGGCCTACAGACTGCTGGACGGCAGGCTGCCGACGCTGGAGGCCGCTTTCCGGCACATCTGCGCCGACGGGAGCTGGCGCTGGGTGCGGCTGACGGCGCGCATCGTCAACGAGAGCCATAACGTGATCTATGCCAGCGGCATCCTCATGGATATCGACGCCCAGGTCAAAAGCGAGCAGGTGGCCGCGAGGCAGGCTGCCGAGCTGGAAAACCAACGGACCGCGCTGCAGACGCTCTATGACACCATTCCGTGCGGCATCATGCAGTTCAAGGCGGGCGACATCACAAAAGGCTCCTTGGGCCTGATCAGCTTCAACGACACGGCCTGGAAGATATTCGGTTACCCCGACAGGGAGGCCTATGTCGAGGCTGTGCGCGGGAACAACAAGCTGAAAGACGTCCATCCCGACGACATAGCCTCTGTCAGCTCCTGTATCGCGAAGGTATGCGCGGCGGGCGGCGACGGGCGAGCCGACTGCGATCACCGCATCATCCGCACCGACGGCAGCGTCCGCTGGCTGCAGGCGCTTTTTCAGAGGGTACGGGGAGCGGACGGGGAAGACCGCGTACAGGTGGTCTTTTCGGACATCACAGAGCACAAGCATGAAAGCCTGCTGCGGGTGAACAGCGCGCTCTTCAGCGTTTATGACGAAATTTTTGAGCTCAACACCGAACAGAAGACAAGCTTCCTGCGCTATTCAAAATACGGCGAAAGCGGCGGCGAGGGCAAGGTATTCACTTTCGACCGTTACCTCGCCGAGCTTTGCGGCCGGCTCGCGAATAAAGAGGACGGCGCTAAGGTCCGCGCCTTCTACTCGGCGCTCGGCGGCGGCTCCGGCGAGCCTTCGGCGCTGGAGTACCGCGTCGCCGGGCCCGGCGGGGAGACGCGCTGGATATCGTCGACGCTGCTGCGCGCCGACGGTCCCACCTATCTGGTCTGCAGACGCGACATTACGGAGATAAAAAACGCCCGGCGTCTGGCTGGCGAGAATGAAATGCTGCAGATGCTCGTCAACGAGCGGCGCAAGGAGGACGAACGCAACCGCCTCTTCATCAACAGCACCGGCGTCCATGTCTACGACTACGACCCGGCCGCAGACAGAATGAAGATACAGCGCGGAGACGCAGATGCCGGCGTCGTGGAGGAGACCTGCGAGAACTACCTCGCCACGATGATGGACAATCCAACCGTCAGCGCGGCGGACCGCCCGCGGCTGCGCGCTTTCTTCAACGAGGCGCTGGCGGCGCCGGTGCGTCACGCGATAGAATACGCCGGAGACAGGTTTGGGAACGGCTTCGTCACCTGCCGCGCGCAGGCCGCCTCGATCGCCGATGAATCAGGCAAGATCTACCGCATTATCGGACAGGTCAGCGAGGTCCATGAAGACAACAAAGGGGCTCTCTCGGAGAAACTCATAGCCCTTACGGGCTTTGATTATGAAAAGCTCTCATATCACCGCCCGCTCGTCGACGGCATAATGCGGACGCTGGACGGCGCTCCCGATACGGGCGCCGCCGTGCGGGCCGTGCTTGCCGCGGCGGGCAGGCAGTTCAACGTCAGCCGCGCCTACGTCTTTGAGGAAGACGGCGACTGCGAGCACTGTTCCAACACCTTTGAATGGTGCGGCGAGGGCGTGACGCCGGAAAAAGACAACCGGCAGAATTGCCGCTATCCTGACGGAATGCGGGAAAAATATCTCGAATATTTCAACGGCGGCGACATATTCTCATGCCCCGACACCTCCGAGCTCGCAGGCCGCGCGCGCGGAATCTTCGCGCCGCGGGGAGTTAAAGCCCTCCTCCAGTGCGCCGTCATCGAGGCCGGCGTATTTCACGGTTTCGTGGGTTTCGATGAGTGCGGCGGGACGAGGAGCTGGACGGAAGCGCAAAAGAACACGCTGCGGGTCATATCTCACATTATCAGCTCATTCATCCTTTCAAGCCGCGGCAAATACGTGATGGAACTGCCCGGAAATATACTGCGCGCCATGAACGACAGTCCGGCCTATATTTACATCATAGACCCGGATACCTGCTGTGTGCTCTACTGCAACGACGCCGTCAAAGCCGAGACCGGAGCCGCGAAAGCCGGGGACATCTGCTACAAGGCTTTCTCCAACAGGGAGACCCTGTGCGAGGCCTGCCCCCTCCTGGAACTCGGCAAAACCGGCATGCCGATGCCGACCATGACATCCAGGTACGGCAAGCACTATATAATGCAGGCCTCTCCCTTCGCCTGGCACGGACGTAAAGCCGTGATCATTACCGGTACGGACGCGGACTGCTTCGCCGTCGACCCGAACGAAAGCCGCCGTTCCGAATACAGGCGCAGCCTGCGGCGCTATGCCGACACATTGGCCTGCGTCTACGACGAGATACTCGAATTCGACTTTACCGACGATCTGTTCACGCTGCTCCAGACAAAGTTCCCGCGTTCGATCTCGGACGGCGGGGCCTCCGAGCTGCGGGATACCATAGACAAGTGGGCGGAACGCTATGTGCATAAAGACGACCGCGAGGCTCTTGCCAAATTTACGGATATAAAATACATCCGCAGGACGTTCTCTGAGGGACGCGCGCCTACGCTCACATACCGCCTCACACTGCCGGACGGCTCGCTCTATTATCTCCAGTGCACGCTGCTGCAGCTCGACGCGGGGCGCTACCTCTGCTGTACGAAAAACGTCACGGAGCAGAAAAGGGCGGAGCGGCTGAAAGACGAGATGCTGATGCTCCAGTCCCAGGCCGAAGCGCAGGACCGTTACCGTATCGTCGTCGAACAGACCGGAACGGCCGTCTTTGAAATGAACTACAAGACCGGCGACTTCTCCTGTTCGGAGGCCTATCACAAGTACGCGGGCAGCCTCTACAGCTATCGGGAGATGCTCTCCAACACCGGCGACCGTCAGCTCGTTCATGAAGAAGACCAGAAGCTGCTGGAAAAATTCTTCGCCGACACCGAGAGCGGCGCGCCCTACGCGGAGAGCGTCCTGCGCGTCCGGATGACGGACGGAAGTTTCCGCTGGACGAAGATGGCGGGCACGTTCATCAAAGACGAAAGCGGAAAGCCGCTGCGCGTCATCGGCACCTTTACGGACGTTGACGACGAGGTGCGCGCGAAAGCGGGCCTCAACGAAATTTCCGACCGGCTGCGGCAGATAATCGCCAACATACCCGCCGGCGTCGCGATCTATGAGATAAGGGAGAAAAACGTATACCCGATCTACACCAGCGACAGGACTTGCGAAATGTTCGGCTTCACGAGAAATGAATGCAACCTCCGCATCGCCAACAGCGAGCCGATCGGGTTCATGCCCGACCTGGACGCCCTGCCCCGGGGCAGCGTCGAAAAAATGCTCTCCGGACAGCCGCTAGTCATCAGGAGGGAACGCGCCCACAGAAAAGACGGCGGCGAGTTCTGGCTTCGCGCCACATACAGCATGAACAAAAAGGAGGACGGCACGACCCTATGCTACGCCATACTCGCGGACGTCAGCGCCGAGGTCGAGAACGAACAGAAATACATGCTGCAGGCGGAAATGTACAAGATACTCAGCGAATCGGCCGACATGATAACCTTCGACTACGCGCCGCAGGAGGACGTGATGCGCATAGTTATGATAAACCCCGCCGGCGGAAGCTCGGAAGAGGTCGTCGAACGTTACATGAAAAAGGTCCTCACCAACGACCACATTCAGGAGGACACAAGAGACAGCTTCCTTGATACGCTGAAGCTGGCCTCTACGGCGCCGACGCGCGGCACATTTGACTTCCAGTGGGATTATTACGGGAACGGCATGCGCTGGTACCGCGCGAAATACGTGAGCCTCGCCGACGACGAGGGAGCGGTCTACCGCGTCGTCGGACGCCTCGACGATATCAGCGACATCAAGCGGGCGGAGAGAGGCTCTTTGTCAGAGAGGAAAAACGGCTCCGCCGGGCCTGCGCCGGAGGAGGGGCAAAGATGAAAAAAACCCTGCGGCGCGCGGCGGAAGCGATGCTTGCCGCCGCCGTCATCCTTCTCCTTCCCCTGATCTGCTGCGCGGCGGCTCCTAAGACCGAGGCTCCGCTGACTGTCCGCATCGGCGTCTTTGAGAGCAACGGCTTTATCGCCCTCAGCGACAGCGGTGAGATGACGGGCTACGGGGCGAGGTTCATGGAACGGCTCGCTAAGTACGCTAACGTCAGGTATGAATATGTCCGACTCTCATGGGGTGAGTGCATGGAGGGACTGCTCTCGGGGCGCATCGACATCGTTACGGACGCGCGCCGCTCGGCGGAGAGGGAAAAACTATATGATTTCTCCGTGCAGAACATCGGCCAGATACAGGCGGCGGTCTTCGTGCCCCAGGAGATGAAAGATATCTATTTCGACGATTACGGCGTTATGAAAAAACTGCGCGTCGGCTTTGAATACGACTCGCAGAACAGGCTGCTTTACGAACAATACGCGGCCAAACACGGCTTTAAGGCGGATACGAGGGAATATCCTTCGGCCTCCGACCTGCGCGCGGCGCTGAAAAGGGGCGAGATCGACGCCTTCGGCGGCGACACGCACCTATATACCGGCGACCTCAAAGTCATATCCATCTACAACACCGACCCGAATTACATCATGGCGAAAAAAGGCTCGGAGGTCATGAAGAGGCTGGACTTCGCCATTGAAGAGATGTTCTCCCGCGACCCGGAGATGATCGCCGAGCAATACGGCTATCTCGCCAACAGACAGCTCTACGGCAACATGCTGCTCACCCGCAGGGAGGCCGAATACATCAGAAAAGCCCCCAGGCTGCGCGTCGCCGTCTTCACCAACCGCAAGCCGCTCTCTTGGTATGACGAAAAGACGGGCCGCTTCAACGGAGTGGCGATCAAGATGATGGACCGGCTCTCCGAAGTCACCGGCCTGCGTCTTGAATACGTGCCGGCGAGGGCCGGAGAATCTCCCCGGGCAATGCTTGAAGACGGCGGCGCTGACCTGTCGGTACCGGCGGTAGGGGAGAAATATTACGACGTCCCGATACGCGTCACCGACCCGCTCTACACGGTAACGGCGGCGATGGCGGTCACAGATCGCGGCAGGAGGATCGACGACAAGGACTTTACCGCCGCCGTGACCAAAGCCAACTACGGGATCAGAAAGGTGATGCCCTCTTATTTCAAAGGCATGAAATTCAAGCTCTGCGATACGTCCGAAGAATGTATCGGCGCTCTGAAGGCCGGTAAGGCCGACGCCTACGCCGCCACCATGTACGAGCTGGAATATTGGCTGAAAAGCCCGCGAAACGAGGGGCTGCACGTATCCTATTCCTTAAGCTGTCCGATCGAGCACGGCATCGCCATGCGGCCCGACGCCCCGGACGAACTGTACAACGTGCTCAATAACGGCATGGCCCTGATATCGCGCGCGGAGACCGACCGCATCGTGCGTGTCTACGGCTCATTTCTGCAATACGACGCCACCCTGCCAGACCGGCTCTATGAAAACCGTTGGCTGCTGGCCGCCGTCACGGCCTTTTTCATCATCCTTCTGAGCGGCTGGCTCTGGTATTTAAGGCTGCAAAAGCTGGCGATCACGCGGATAGCGCTCAAAGAGGAGGAAGCCAGACGTGCCGCCGAAGAGGCGCGGCACGCGAACGCCGCAAAATCCGAATTCCTCTCGCGCATGAGCCACGATATGCGCACGCCGATGAACGCCATACTGGGGCTCGTCGAGCTCGCGAAGGAGATGGAGATGTCGGCCGCCGCCAGAGAGACGATGGCTAAAATAACGGGCGCGGGAGAATTCCTCCTGGGGCTCATCAACGACACGCTGGACATGAGCCGGATAGAGGCCGGCAAGCTCACGCTCAACGAACGGCCCGTCGATTCGCGCGCGGCGACGGAAGAGACGCTCGCGCTCATACGGGCCTACGCGAGAGAAAGAAACGTCGCCTGCCTCGTCAGGACCAAAAACATGGATCACGGTTTCGTCAGGATGGACAAGCTGAGGGTCCAGCAGATCCTCATGAACATCATGTCCAACGCCGTCAAATTCTCCCATGAGGGCGGCACCGTGGAGTTGGATATAGAATGCCGCGAACTTAGCGGCGGCAGGGCCTGTGATAAATTTGTCATAACCGACCACGGCGTGGGGATGAGCAGGGAATTTCTGCCCCAAATATTTGAGCCGTTCGAGCAGGAGAAGGACCTCACCACGATGGACTTCGGCGGCAGCGGGGTAGGCATGGCCATCACCAAAAGACTTGTGGAACTCATGGGCGGCACGATAGAGGTGCGGAGCGTCAAAGGCGCGGGAACGACGGTCACCGTCTGCCTGGCCTTTGAGAGATGCGCCGAAGAGCCGGCGAGAGAGGCGGCGCGCCAGGCGCAGAGGGAGATCCCCGCAGGCACGCGGCTCCTCCTCTGCGAGGACAACCATATGAACACCATCGTCGCCAGGGGCTTCCTGCAAAAGATGAACTGCGTCGTGGACTGCGCGGAGAACGGCAAAGAGGGCGTTGAAAAATTTATGGCCTCCGCCCCCGGATATTACGGCGCGATCTTCATGGACATCAGGATGCCGGTGATGGACGGGATCGAGGCGGCAAAGGCGATCCGCTCCCTGGAAAGGCCCGACGCGAAGGCCATCCCCATCGTCGCCCTAACCGCCAACGCCTTTGAAGACGATAAGCGGGAATGCTTTGAGGCCGGCATGAACGCACACGTCGCCAAACCGATCGACTTCGAGAAATTATTCGAAACGCTGAGCTCGCTGCTGGGCCGGTGACATAAGAGGCAGGATGGATGCGGCAGACCATGCGGAGAAAGATGCGGATATGTGACGATTTTCAAAAGGGACGGCGCCTGTTCCGGCCGGCGCCTAACGCCAAATGCGGCGCGCCGGACAGCGGGACCGGCGAAGAATCGTCAAATACGCTGTACCAGGCGGCATTGGAACAGCTCAAGACGCTGATGGACAACATTCCCGGGGGGATCGGGATATATGAGAGTTCGCCCGAAGGGATACGCGATCTTTATATCAGCGGCGGCGTCCAGGCGCTTACCGGATACGCGGAGGAGGAACGCATGGAGGTCTGCGGCGCGGACGGCCCGCGCACCCTCGTCTTTGAGGAAGACAGACACATCCTGCGGGAGCGGGTGGCCGCGATGGCGCGTGACGGCGAACCGATAAACTGCTCGTACCGCATCCACACCAAAAGCGGCGGCTTTAAATGGGTCAACCTGAGAGGGTCAGTATCAGATCGATATGCCGACAGGGTCATCTTCAACGCCGTCATTCTGGACGTCACCGAGCAAAAGGAGGCGGAGGAGAAGCTGCGGCTCAGCGAGGAACTGTACCGCCTGGCGCTTGAACACGCGGGCTGCGTCATCATGCGCTACGACATAGCCGACAGGTCGCTGAACATGACGCCGGAGATCGCGGCCATGTTCGCCGCCGGATCGGAGAAGGTGACGGACGTGCCATGTTCGCCGGTGCGGCGGGGGCTGGTCTCCCGGGAAAGCGTGGCGGCCTTCACCGGCTTTCATGAGGACATCGTGTGCGGACACGAAAACGGGGCCGCCTCCTTTCAGGTGATGACCGCGAAGGGCTGGCGCTGGCTTAGTGCCTGTTTTACCACCGTATTTTCCGAGACGGGAGCTCCCGCGCACGCCGTGATATCCTTCACCGACATCACAGATCAGCGGATGAAAGAGGCCTGCGCCGTTGAGAACGAACAGGCTTTGCTGCGGAAGGCCGAAAGAGACGGCAAAACCGGCCTTTACAATAAAATAACGACCGAAGCGCTGATAACCGGGCGGCTTTCGGAAACGCAGGGAATCCCCTGCGCGCTGCTGGTCGCCGACCTTGACGGGCTCAAGCGAATAAACGACACGCTGGGGCACCCCGAGGGCGACAGGGCGATCATGCAGATGGCGGAAAAGCTGAAAGCCCAGTTCCGGCGGATGGACATCACGGGCCGCATCGGAGGCGACGAATTCATGGTCTTTCTCGACGGGGTGGGGACGAAAGCCCAGCTCGGCACGATGATGGAGTCGCTCTTCAGCAGGCTGGCGGCAGTCAGGATCGGCAAAGACAACGACACTCCGCTTTCCGTAAGCATCGGCATCGCCGTGGGCAGGACCGGGACAAGCACATTCGACGAACTCTACCGCCAAGCGGACAAAGCGCTCTACCGCGCCAAACGCGGCGGCAAAAACAACGCCGTCTTCTATTCGTCAAGAATGGAAGATTAGCGGCGCATCCGCGCCCTTGACACGGCCGCCTTTTATCTCTATACTTGTCAGGTTTTAGAATACGCTTGGTGTGGGCTTAAAAATGTCGTTTGACTGCCTGACACGCAGCGGAGGAGGGAATTTATAGTATGTACGCAGTGATCGAACAGGGTGGAAAGCAGTACAGAGTTGCCGCGGGCGACAAATTCAGGTTGGAGAAGATCCACGCCGAAGACGGTACGCAGGTAGAATTTGACAAGGTCATCATCCTCGGCAAAGACGAGGGCGCGGTGATCGGCGCTCCTTATGTTGAAGGGGCTACGGTAACGGCGAAGATTCTCGAAAGCGGCAAGGATGACAAAGTCATCGTTTTCAAGTACCGCAGAAAGAAGAACTATCGCAAATTCCGCGGACACCGCCAGCAGTACACGCTCGTTCAGATAGAAGCGATCAACGGTTAGTTTTACGCAAGGGGGATATTGAGTTATGGCACATAAAAAAGGACAAGGAAGCTCAACCAACGGCCGCGACAGTCAGCCTAAATACCTTGGCATCAAGCGCGGAGACGGTTCATTTGTAAACGCGGGAACGATCATCGTCCGTCAGAGGGGCACCAAGTTCCATCCCGGACAGCACACCGGCCTTGGCCGCGATTTCACGATCTTTGCGCTGGTACCCGGCAAGGTCCGCTTCCAGACGAAGGCAAACCGCAAGTACGTCACGATCGAGCCGGAAACACTTTAGCTGAATCCAGAAATCACTGATTATACGGCAGTTTCAACAGATATAATCAGCGGCATCAGAATTTTTCGGGGGCCCTCATAGAGCAGGCCCCCTTTTGTAATCTTTTAGGAATGAGGTGAAACTATGAAATTTGTCGATTCACTGCGAATGTCCATCAAAGCCGGACGCGGCGGGAACGGCTGCATGAGCTTCCTGCGCGAGCGCTTCAAGCCCAACGGCGGCCCTGACGGCGGCAACGGCGGGCGCGGAGGCAGCGTCATTTTCGAGGCGACCAACAACCTGCAGACACTCGCGGACCTTGAATATATGCACCATGTAAGAGGCGAAAACGGCGGACACGGCAAAGGCGCCGCCAGAAACGGCCCCGCCGGCGAGGATAAAGTTATCTACGTGCCCTGCGGAACGGTGATTTACGACACGGAGACGGGGGAGGGATATGCCGACCTCGTCGAGCCGCACGATCGTTTCGTCGCGGCGCGCGGCGGACGCGGAGGACGCGGCAACCGCTATTTCGCCAGCTCGGCGCGCAAAGCGCCGCGTTTCTGCGAGCAGGGCAGCCCTGGAGAAGAGGTGATGCTGCGCCTCGAACTGCGGCTCATCGCCGACGTAGGACTCGTGGGACTGCCGAATGTCGGCAAGTCGAGCATCCTGGCCGCCATCTCCAACGCGCAGCCAAAGATCGCCAACTATCCCTTCACGACGCTCTCTCCCAATCTCGGCGTGCTGAACACCGGCGACGAGCGGATCGTCATCGCCGACATTCCGGGACTCATCGAAGGAGCCCATCTTAACAAAGGGCTGGGACTCGAGTTCCTGCGCCATGTGGACAGAACTAGACTTCTCGTTCATGTTTTGAGCCTCGAAAGCGGTGATTATGATACAATAATCCAGGATTTTGAGGTCGTTCGCCAGGAGATGGAGAAATACGATCCCGAGCTGGAAAAGCGTCCATATTTTGTCGTGGCTAATAAGCTTGACGAGGCGGACGAGGAAACGGCAAAGGAGCTGGCGGAGAGGCTGACCGTCTATTTTGGCGGGAAAAATATCCGTATGATCGCGGCAAGCGCTTTGACGGAGGAGGGCATCCCCGAACTCGTCAAAGAGATAATCAAGTTCGTGAAGGACCACCCGCGTCCCGAGAGCAACGTGAGGCTGTACGCGCTGGAGGAAAGGGTGCAGGAAAAAACGCCGCTCCGCAAGCGCAACAGGATCCAGATCATCACGCTGCATGGCGGGGGCTACCGGGTGATGCACCGCCAGTTGGAAACAGCCGTCGAGCGTTATGATTTCAGCCAGGAAGAGAACGTGGCACGCTTCACGAGGCTGCTGCGGAAGTTTAAGGTGGAGGAGCTTCTCGAAGCGGCGGGCGCTCAGCCGGGCGACTCGGTAAGCATCGGGTATAAGGATTTCGACTTCTATCCCGACTATTACCCGGAAGACCTTCCTGAAGAGGACGAACCCGAAGAGCTCTTGGAGAGCGGCGACGCGGAGCTCATGGAAGAGGAAGAGCATTCCGCGGAAGCTGACGGCGAAACCGCCGGCGAAGAAGAAGCCTTCGACGAAGACAAAGATCAATAACAAATAGGAGCATTGATATGACCGAGGAAAACCGCAGAATAGGCATCATGGGGGGAACCTTTGACCCGATTCACAATGGCCACCTTCTGGCCGCGGACGAGGCTCACGCGGCCTTTGGCCTTTCCGAGGTCATATTCGTTCCCACGGGGCAGCCGCCGCACAAGACAAACCAGCGGGTCACCTCGGCGGAGGACCGCTACATGATGACGGAGTTTGCCACTGTGGGCTGCCCATATTTTAAGGTTTCGCGCGTGGAGATCGACAGAGAGGGAAGCAGCTACACGATAGATACGCTGAGAAGGCTGCGCGCGATACCGGAATACGAGGGAGTACAGTTCTACTTTATAACTGGACTGGACGCCGTCCTGGATATAGTATCCTGGAAGAACCCCGAAGAGATAATGGAAATGTGCAAATTCGTCGCGGTCAGCCGCTACGGTTACACACACAAAAGGATGGAAGAGCTGCCGATCGAGCTGCGCAGCAGGATCATTCCCCTTGAGATACCGCTTCTGGCAATATCGAGCACCGAACTGCGCGAACGCATCAGAAACAACCGCAGCATCCGCTTTATGGTTCCATCCGCGGTGGAACAATTCATAAGAAAAAAATCCCTGTATAAAGACTAGACGGAGGAAACACTTTTGAAACGTTCAAGAACTATCATTCTGATAATAATCTGCGGATTGATCGCCATTTTAGGCGGCGCCGGCCTGCGGCTTTACTTTGCGTGGCACACCTCCCAGGACGATATCCGCAAGGCGTTCGAGAATGAGAGCCAGAAAAAAGAAAACGAGAGCTATTCGGCGCTCCTGAAGGAGCAGGGCAGATTCAATATCCTCCTGATGGGGGAGGATGACGTCGAGGGATCGCGCCGCTCCGATACCGTACTCTTCATCACCATCGACATCGACGACAAAAACATGCGCGTGATATCGCTGCCGCGCGACACGCGCGTCCAGATCCCGCACCACGGCACGCAGAAACTGAACCACGCCTTCGCTTACGGCGGCCCAGACCTGCTGAAGGCGACGGTCGAAAACTACCTTGGACAGCCGATACTTTACTATGTCGTGATCGACTATGACAGTTTCCCGGAGTTTGTCGACATGGTCGGCGGGGTAGAGATAGACGTGCAAAAGAGGATGCGCTACGTTGACAGGGCCGGCGGCCTTGACATCAACATCCAGCCTGGTCGGCAGCTGCTCAACGGAGAAACTGCCCTGAAATATGTCCGTTTCAGGAAAGACGCCCTTGGCGACATCGGGCGCATACAGCGCCAGCAGCAGTTCATCAAATCGCTCGTCAAAAAAGCCTACGACCCGCGCGTCCTGATCAAATTCCCCGAGCTCGCGGCACAGGCGATGAAAATATTCAAAACGGACATGTCGCCGACCCTTGCTGTACAGCTTGCCGGCTTTGTACAGAACGAACTCGGCCGTGAGAGGATGTTCTTTTCCATGCTGCCGGGAGAGCCGGCTATGATCGACCGCCTGAGCTACTGGATGGGAGACGTCAAGGCGGCGAACGCCTTCCTCAACGCTCCCGTCGAGGCGCTGGTCTCAGGCGACGTCACGGAGGGCAATGGCAAAAACGCGAAGCAGGTTCCTTTCTCGACCGCCGGCGACGACATCGCGGCCTCTAAAGACGGCGGCGGCCAGCCGGCGGAAGCCGCGCAGAACGGAGCCCCCGCCGCAAAAGCCGCAAAAAAGGACGAGATGACCAAAGAAGAGCTCTTGACCTTGATAAAGTCGATGCCGGAATCGGTCGCCGTCCTTAACGGAACAGGCAAGGCCGGCGTAAGCTCCGAGATATCGACGCGCCTGCAGCAGTTGGGCGTCGACGTGATCCATTCGGGCAACGCAAAGCATTTCGACTATCAGCACTGCAACATCGTCTATCCGACCAACGCGAGCGAAAAGGTCAAGACGACGGCGCAGCGGCTGGGGACGCTGCTCAATATCCCCAAAAACCTCGTGCGTCCCAGCCAGCAGGCCTTTTACGCCTCAATAATTGCGGGACATGACTATAAGAAACTGATAACATTATTGGATAATATGCTGAAGATCAGCAATCAGTAAATGAAAAGGAGTGATTTGTCGATGACGGAAAAAAACGAAGATTTCTGCGCGCCGTACATGCCCCTGGTAGAGGCGCTGCTTGACAAGCACGCGTCCGAGGTCAGCGTACACGATTTGAGCGAGATTTCCGGTTTCGCCGACGTATTTATCGTCGCGATCGCCCGCTCAGAGCTCAACGCCAGAACGCTGAAAGACACAGTCGGCGACGTGCTCGACGACATGGGCATAAAATACCGCGTCGAGGGCGAAAACAGCTCCCGGTGGACGCTGGTGGACGCGGGAGATCTTATCGTGAACATACTTAGCCGCGAAGGACGCGACTTTTACAGGCTCGATTCGCTCTGGGGCGACGTGCCGACAAAGAAATTTGCCGACAAGGACGACTGACAGCCATGCCGTGTATCTTCTGTAAATTAAAGGATTACGTCCTTGAAAACGAGCTCGCTTACGCGGTATTCGACGTTATGCCGGTAAACGAGGGGCATATGCTGATAATCCCCAAAAGGCACGTGCAAAGCTACTTTGACATCACCCCCGAAGAAGAGTCGGCGATGCACGAGCTGCTTCACAGAGGTAAAAAACTACTCGATGAAAAATACCATCCGGACGGATACAACTTCGGCGTGAACTGCAACGAATGCGCCGGACAGTCGGTGATGCACGTCCACATGCACCTGATACCGCGCTATAAGGGCGATACGGAATCGCCGCTCGGCGGAGTCCGCGGAGTCATCCCCGAAAAGATGACCTACGTTAAGAAATAATATCGCAAAGACACAAAACAGTTACCTCGTCTGGCGGGCCCTCCCGCCAGATTTTTTATACTTTCGGCTGGCGCCGCACATAAGGAAGCGCATATTCACACACCATACGCAGGATGGGGAAGCGCTTTTATAATAATGTCCTATAATTTATCTTATGTTACATTAAGCCCCTCTCAAATCATATGAGAGGGGCTTAATCCTGATTATATGCCGTTTTTTCGAGAGCGCTCGCTGGAGGTTTTTGTCTTATATCTTTGCGTTTATGTTACGCTGCCTCCGCTATCGGCGTGATCGTTTTACAGCGCGTTCTTTACTATTTGGATGAAGCTTTCCGGCTTCAGCGAGGCTCCGCCGACAAGCACGCCGTCGATATCAGGCTGCGCGATGATGCATTTGGTATTTTCAGGTTTTACGCTGCCGCCGTACAGGACGATAAGCTCTTCGGCCGTCTTGTGACAATAACTTTCCGCGGCCAGCCCGCGGATAAATTTGCAGATCTCTTCCGCGTCGGCGTCGCTCGCGGTCTTGCCCGTGCCGATCGCCCAGACCGGTTCATAGGCGATGATCACCTTTTCGGCGACGGTTTTACCCTCCATGCCCTTAAGGCCCTCAACGAACTGCCTCTTGATGACCTCAAAGGCCTTTCCGGCCTCGCGCTCCTCAAGCGTCTCGCCAACGCAAAGGACGGCGATCAGTCCGCCTTCCACGGCGGCGTGCACCTTTTTATTGAGCTCTTCGTCGATCTCGCGGAATATGTGACGCCTCTCGCTGTGGCCGATCAGGACGTGCGTCGCGCCGATCTCCGTGATCATCGGCACGGAGATCTCGCCTGTGAAGGCGCCGCTCTTTTCCCAATGGGTGTTCTGCGCGCCTATTATCACCGGCATCTCTTTGGCGCCGCATACCGCCGTGAGAAGCGATACGGCGGGAACGAAGAAAGCGATCTCTTCCGTGCCGTCCGCCGCGGCCTTCTGTACCTCGGGAGCACTCTTTATCTCCGCCTCAAACTTGTTAAGAAATTCACTTGTAGCTTTCGGTCCGTTGAACATCTTCCAGTTGCCCGCGATAAATTTTCTGCGCATACCAGATACATTCCCTTCTATAATCAATGATCGAGTTTCTGTCTTATTTCAAGATTTTAAATGCTCAGGGCAGTTTTATTGTCAATATTACCGGATATCGTTCTCACAGCTTATATGTTAAAGGGCGGATATTCTCCGCCCTTCAGATCATCAGCTTTATTTTTTAGTTTAAGACGTATGGCTCTATGCCGGGCAGGCTTTTTCCCTCAAAGAATTCGAGGCTGGCTCCCCCGCCGGTCGAGACATGCGAGACTTTGTCCTCCATCTTAAAGAGCGCTATCGCGGCGGCAGAGTCTCCGCCGCCGACAACGGTCAGCGCGCCGTTCGCGGTGGCCTCGGCAAGCGCTTTGGCAACGGCTTCCGTGCCTTTCGCGAAGGCTGGCATCTCGAATACGCCCATCGGTCCGTTCCATAGCACGGTCTTGGCCGCCTTGATCTCTTTCGCAAAGAGTCCGGCGGTCGCTGGGCCGATATCGAGTCCCATCTGACCGGCTGGCATGGCGTCGGCGGCGACCGTCGAAGCAGGCGAATCAGCCTTAAACTCCGGCGCGACGACGACATCCTCGGGGAGAATCATCCTCACGCCGAGCTTGGCTGCTTCGTCAAGCATCTTGGCCGCGAAATCGAGCTTCTCCGCCTCGCAAAGCGACTTGCCGATCTCTTTGCCCTGCGCCTTGAGGAAGGTGAAGGCCATACCGCCGCCGATGAGGATCGTATCGACCTTTTGGAGCATGTTCTCCACCACCGCTATCTTGTCGGATACCTTTGCGCCGCCGAGGATGAGGACGAAGGGCTTCTTCGGCTCGTCGCGCGCCGCCGAGAGCATCGTTATTTCGCGGTCAATGAGCTTGCCGGAATAGGAGGGCAATATCTCCGCCGCCGCTCGCGTTGAGGCGTGCGCGCGATGGGAGGCGCTGAAGGCGTCCATCACGAATACATCAAAATCCTTCGTGAGCCGCCCGGCGAATTCCATGTCGTTCTTCTCCTCTTCAGGATAGAAGCGCACGTTCTCCAGCAGCAGCACCTCGCCCTCTTTCCATGAAGCTACGGCCTCGTCAACCTTTTCACCCACGCAGTCTGGGACAAACCGCACGGGCCATCCCGTGAGCTTCGCAAGCTCTTCGCATACGGGTTCAAGGGTATATTTAAGGTTGACCGTCCCCTTCGGCCTGCCGAGATGTGAGATCAGGGCGACCTTCGCTCCGGCGTCACGCAGAGCCGTAAGCGTGGGGATATGGGCCTTGATGCGAGTGTCGTCGCTGACCCGTCCGTCGGCGAGGGGCACGTTGAAGTCCACCCTCACCAGAACCTTTTTACCCGAAACGTCCGATGGTGAAAAGGTCTTCAGGCGCATGGCTTAAAGTCCCTTTTTAAAGATGTAGTTCGCGAGGTCGATGACTCTGTTGCTGTATCCGCACTCGTTGTCGTACCATGAAAGGAGCTTTATCATTCTGTCTCCCATAGCCATGGTGTGCATCGGCGCGAAAATCGACGAATGGGTGTCGCCGACGAAATCCATCGAGACAAGGTCTTCCGGCTCGTATTCAAGGATTCCCTTAAGCGAACCTGCGGCTGCCTCTTTCATCGCGGCGTTGACTTCGTCCACCGTGGCCGGCTTCTCAAGGACGACCGTGAGGTCTACGACCGAGACGTCGGGGGTGGGGACGCGGAGCGCGAAACCGTTGAGTTTGCCCTTAAGTTCGGGCATTACCTCGGAGATCGCTTTCGCGGCGCCGGTGCTTGTCGGAATGATCGAGAGGGCCGCCGCCCTGCCGCGTGAATAGTTCTTATGCGGGAAGTCGAGCGTCTTCTGATCGTTCGTGTAGGCGTGTATCGTGTTCATAAGCCCCTCTTTGATGCCGAACTTGTCCTGAAGGACCTTGCAGACGGGGGCGAGGCAGTTTGTGGTGCAGGAGGCGTTGGAGATGATGTTGTCTTTTTTGGGATCGTATACTCCCTCGTTTACGCCCATGACTATCGTGGCGTCATGGTTCTTGGCGGGAGCGGAGATGATGACCTTTTTCGCGCCGGCTTCGATATGCGCCTTCGCCTGATTGGCGTCGGTATAGCGGCCGGTCGACTCGATGACGAGGTCGACGCCCATCTCTTTCCATGGCAGCTTCGCGGGATCGGGTTCCGCAAGGGCCTTGATCCTCTGTCCGTTTACGACGAGATAGTCTCCGTCGACTTCGACCGTTCCGGGGAAACGGCGGAAAACTGAATCATACTTAAGCAGATATGCAAGAGATGCTGGCGGCGTGAGGTCGTTTATTGCCACGATTTCAAATTCATTGTCTTTCCCGTTCGTGAAAAACGCGCGGAGGGAAAGACGTCCGATGCGTCCAAACCCGTTGATTGCAACCTTGTACTTAGCCATTGTAAGTGCCTCCTTAAAATTTTTGCCAATACTTTGTGAAAAGAGGGATAAACCTATTATTTATCCCTCTTTGATGATTGTGCTACCATATTGCGTTTATGTCAAACAGAAAAGTCTATTTTCTCTATATTAACACTCTTTCTTTATTCGACTGCCTTATTCCCCGGTCTCAAGATTCTCATGCAGCACGCGCAGAAGCTCTCCGAGCGATACGGCGCTAAGGACGTCGCCGTGCGGGCGGTACGGCATCATACCGTCAAAGAGTTCTGCCACCCCGCCGAGGCACCCGTGGCGCAGGTGTGAATTGAAGGGACGGATGAACACCCATCCGAGGTCCTTGCGCGAGGGGTTGTATTTAAGGTAGGCGGTGATGAACTGTCCGAGCAGCCACGTCCAGGCCATGCCGCGGTAGCGGGCCTTGAGGCGCTGGTCCAGGCGTCCCTCCGAGCGGCCCTTGAACTTGTCATGGCGCGGGTCGAGGGTACGGAGGCCGTAGGTCGTGTACAGCTCGTTCCAGCAGAGGCGCACCACATTCTGCGCAGCCTCGGAAGAAAGCGGGCTGAAGGGCAGCGAGGCCGCCAATATCTGGTTCGGGCGGATCGTGCCGTCGCTCTTAAAGGTCTCTGGGTCGACGCTGTCGTAGAGCCCTTTAATATCGAAGCTCCAGAATGTGTCGTTGAAGGATTTGGCGCACTTCTCCGCCGCCGCCTCAAACTTCTTCGCCAAATCGGCGCAGCCGTATTCCAGCGCGTATTTTTCAGCGCATTTCAGCGCGTTGTACCAGAGCGCGTTGACCTCCACGAGGTATCCCTTGCGCGGAACGACAACTTCGCCGCCGGCCAGGGCGCTCATCCAGTACCTAGCGGGGTTCGCCGAAGTCATCTTCAGGAGCATGTTCGCGTCGCACACAACGTCAAGCTCGGCGGCTCCGGAAAGGTATTTTTCAACGATCTCCTTTATCGCGTGAGCAAGCTCGGCTCTGTCCTGAGCGTCGGCCTCTTTATGGTGCGCGAGGTATTTGTCCGCGGCGTATATGAACCAGAGTCCGTTGTCGATGCAGCCGTATTCGCAGGAGCCGTCGCCGGCGAATTTTTCCGGCATGACCCAGCCGTTCTTCTCGGCTATTTCAAGCCAGTATTTGAGAGTCTTTAACGCCACCGCTTCTCTGCCGGTGGCAAGGAGCAGTCCGGGAAGAGAGATAAAGGTGTCGCGCGCCTTCGTATCGACGGAGGGGTATCCGGTGTAGATGGGCGCGATGCTCTCGGGGCGGTCGTCGACGAGATGGTACGAGGACGCGATCATATCCTGCTCCGCGCTGTTGAGCGCCGGGATGTTCGCCTGTTCCAAGATATTTTCAAAACGCTCCGCCGTCTCTTTTTCCATTGCGGCGAGCTCTTTGAGGGTGAAGCTCTGCGGTTTTTCTGAAAGCACCACGTATACGACGTCTCCCTCGGACAGTTCGTTGGAAATGAATCCGGGCGACCAGAGATGATCGACACAGGCGGACTCGGGGCGGTCATCCTGTTCGTAGATGAGATTTTCAAACCAGAGCGGCTTCAGCGACCAGGTGCCGGCTGTGGCCGTGCAGCAGCTTGCATATCCCCTGCCTTTGACGCTGATGCCGCGCGCGTCTTCGGAGGATACGCCGAATTCGGTTTTACCCGATTCGGGACATACCGCGTCGCTCAGCCTGTGGGCGAAGAGCGGGCGCAGATCAAGGCGGACCTTATCAGGAGCTGCCAAAAGCTCATATTTTATTACCGTGCATTCTTTTCCGTGTGGCATAAAAATCGATTTTTTGAGGAGGATACTATGGATTACAAAGAGCATGCTGGGGAACGGATTTCCCTGATATTCCTGCAGATACCTGTAGCCGTCTGGGTAAACCAAATCTTTATAACGGTTTGTGGAGAGCTGGTATTTCTTGTTGCGGTCAAATATGGTCTCTTCGATTTTGCTGACCAGGACCGAGTGCTGCCTTTCGCTTTCAGGCCTCACGACGAGAAGACCGTGCTCTCTCCTTGTGTTTGCCCCTATGACTGTGGAAAACCCGTAGCTTCCGCGCCCGTTGGAGACAAGGAACTCCCTCCCGGCGCCTTTGTCATAGGTGTTAACGTCTGCCTTTCCTAAGTACATTGGCATCATCCCCCTTTGATTGCTTTCTAAGCATGGTTTCTAATTTCCGCCATCTATATTCTACCGTACTTTTGCTAATTGGTCTCGGTAAAGTTTGCCCAAGTTCCTTTAAAGTTATGCTCGGATTTTTTTTCCGCGCCATTACCAGCTCAAAAAGCGGCGCGGGCAGCTCTTCGACTATCCCAAGTTCTTCCATCCGGCGAATGAGCTCCATCTGGCCGCGCGCGGCCTCGAGGCTCTTGTTGATGTTGGCGGCGTCGCAGTTCACCAGCTTGTTCGCGTGGCTTCTCATCGAACGGTAGATGGCCGTCTCTTCCAGATCGAGGGCCGTCTTGACAAGTCCGATGCGCGAAAGGAAGGTGACGATCTGCTGCTGGTCTCTCAGCATCAATTCGCGGCATTCCATCTTCTTTCTTACGCCGACCGCAAAGCCGCAGGACTTGAGGATCGCCTGGACGCGCTCCGCGGACCCCTTCCCCGCGGGCGGACGGATGACGAGGTAATACCCCGCTTTCGGTATATAAAGGGCTCCGCAGCCGCCGAAGAGGCCGCGCACCCAATTCCAGTTCCTCGTGCGTTTCGCCATCGCGTTCGTGACGGAAAAGACCTCCGCGGCCGCGCGCCTGCCGATCGAGAATACGATCCGCCCCTTCTGCTGCGTGTGGATAAGGCGGATGCCCTCGCCGCCGGAGCCGCTCCATTCGCACTCGCCCCAGAGACGCATCAGCCGCCTAACGACGAAAAGGCGCGGCGAGGTGAAAAGGTACGCCTCGCCCTCCGCGCTGTAACTCATGCCGTCGATAATTCCGGCGATCTCGTCCTTTACCGGCTGAGCCGCGGGAAGCGCGCTCCATTCGTCCCAGATCGTGTGATTCAGACCTTCCATTGCATACGCCCTCAGCTCTTCCTGTTCTCGCGCACAAGTTCCATGATCGTCTCCGAGAGGTTCTGCGCGTTGTGCCGCAGATACTTCCCGTTCTTTATCTCACAGTAATCGCCGTAGACCACCGTCGTCCCGAGCGATTCCAGATAATTTTCCTCTTTCGCGGAGAGATAGAGCGGCTCCGCGCCGATCTTACTGTAGCGTGATAAAAACTCGGCCGGTATCGCGGACTGGTTCGCCAGCACGTAATCGGGGACGGTCCCCAAAATGCCGGTTATCCAGTCGACATGGGCGACGATGTTCATTCCCTCCGTCTCCCTCGGCTGCGTCATCAGGTTTGCGATATAGACGATCGGCACCTTCGATTCCCGGAGCAGCTTCGCCATGTCGCTTAGCAGAAGGTTTGGGAGCACGCTGGTGAACAGGCTTCCCGGGCCGAGCACGATGATCTCCGCCTCCGAAAAGGCCCTCTTCACACCCGTCAGCGCCTCGGCGTCCGCGGGCTCTATCCACAGCTTCGCCAGCCGGCTGCCGTTGTCAGATATCTCAAGCTCGCCCGATACCAGCCTGCCATCCGCCGTCTCCCCCTTGAGCGTAACGTTATCCGTCGTTACCGGCAGCACCTGCCCGCGTATGGCGAGAAGTTTGTTTAATTCTTCCACCGCGCGCTGGAAATCGCCCATCATCTCCGTCGTCGCGAGGAGGATAAGGTTTCCCAGGCTGTGCCCTTTGAGCTCGCCGCGGTCGAAACGGAAATTGAGCAGACTGTTGAGAGAGCTGTCGTTCTCCGCAAGCGCGACGATACAGTTGCGGATGTCTCCCGGAGGCAGCATGCCCCATTCCTGACGCAGCCTGCCGGAGCTGCCGCCTTCGTCCGTGACGGCGACCACCGCGGTGATATTCCGCGTGAATCCCTTCAGGCCGCCGAGCAATGTGGACAGTCCCGTGCCGCCGCCGATGGCGACGACGCGCGGCCCCAGCGAGAGCCGGTATTCGAGGGCGTTCGACATTATGCGGTGGCGCTCGGCGGGCCTTTTCCATAGCCTGCGCCGTCTGGGCGCGGCGAAATATACCAGCGCTCCGCCGAGAAGGAAAGCGATTATGAAGGTAAGTATCCAGAGGATGAAGCTCACCAGAGGTTTCCTTTATCTATGTCCCGGTGCTGCACCTTGACGCGCCGTCCCGCCGCCTTGAGGTAAGCGCCGAGCATCTCCGTAACGGCGACAGAGCGATGGCGGCCGCCCGTGCAGCCTATACAGATATGGAGCTGTTTTTTCCCCGTATCACAGTAGACCGAAGCCACATAATCTAGCAGTGATTCCGCGCGGGACAAAAATTCCCCCAGCGCGGGAAAACCCTTCAGATAGTTTCTCACAGGCTCGTCCCTGCCAGAGAGGTGGTGAAGCTCGTCGACATAGTTGGGATTCGGCAGGAACCGAACGTCAAGGATGTAGTCCGCGTCCTGCGGCGCCCCGTACTTAAAACCGAAAGAGCTGACGATCACCGCCGGCTCCTCGATCGACATCCCCGTCGCCTCCAGGAGCCGCGTTTTAAAATCGGGCAGTTTGAGCCCGCTTGTATCTATGATGATATCGGCATTTTTTATAATACTGCTCAAAAGTTCCCGCTCGTTCTGAATCCCCTGGAATATCGTCATCCCCTCGGCCAGCGGGTGACGGCGGCGCGTCGTTTCAAAACGGCGCACAAGGGTCTCGTCCGAGGAATCAACGAAAAGTATATCCGTCCGCACGCCCTTTTCCCTGAGTCTGGCGGCGACGTTTACAAGGTCGTTCAGCAGGTCCTGCCCGCGGACGTCCACCACCGCCGCCACCCCGCTGCGCACCGCCGACTGATGGCTCTCAAGCACCTCAAGGAGCTGCGGCAGAAGCGTGGGCGGCAGGTTGTCTATCGCGTAGAAACCCTGATCTTCAAAGACATTGAGGGCGGAAGACTTCCCCGCGCCCGACATGCCGGTGATTATGATACAGCGTTTGATTTCTCTCTTTCTTTCCAAGTAGATCATCTCTCTTTGCCGGAAGCGGTTTTTGGCATATCCACGTTTGAGACCAGTATATCAGGATACTGCGGATAACAAACAACGGGAATAATGCACATCTTCGTTTATGTGCATTATAACAAATCTTCCCCGCGAATGTTTATCAGAACGAATATTATATAGTAAAATACATCGCAGTTATTATTGGAGGTGAATCCATATGCCGTATGCAGCGATATTCTTTACTTGAGCCGGTGCTAATGCAGGGACTGCATTTTCTTTCATACCTGGATCACGGCATATAAACGGCTGATAAAGCCGGGGACCCTTCCAACCGCCTCCCCCTATACTATATGCCGCCGACTAGTCTCTGTTCCGCCGCGGCCTGAAATAACCACCGACCAAACCAAAGGGGAGAACTATATGTATAACGACATAGACAAAATATTTGAAGAGATGCGTGAGGCCGTCCACAACGGCCCCGTCGCGATAAAAGAACTGAAAGAGGCGGGACGTCCGGTGATCGGCACCTATTGCACCTTCACGCCGTGGGAGCTGATAAACGCCGCCGGCGGCATCTCCGTCTCACTTTGCAGCACCAGCGACAAGCCGATCGCGGCGGCGGAAAAACATCTGCCGCGCAACCTCTGCCCGCTGATAAAATCAAGCTACGGCTTTGCCCTGACCGACACCTGCCCGTACTTTCACTTCTGCGACATGGTCGTCGGGGAGACCACCTGCGACGGCAAAAAGAAGATGTACGAGCTGCTCGGAAAGCTGCGCCCGACCCATGTGATGCAGCTGCCCCAGCGCGCCGGCCACCCTAAAAGCCTGGAGTTGTGGAAACACGAGATAACGGCGCTCAAAGAGGAGCTGGAAAAGCTCTGCGGGACCAGGATAACGGACGAAAAGCTGGCGGCCTCCATATCGCTCAGAAACGCGATGCACGCCGCGGCGATGCGCTTCTATGACCTCTCAAAGCTGCCGGACGCCGTCATAACGGGTAAAGAGATCATGCTCGTGTCGGACTACCTCAAGTTCACCTTCGACTACGAAAAGAGCATTGCGAAGGTAAACGAGCTTGTCGACAAAATACTGGAAAACTACATCGACGGACAGCGCCGCCAGGACATCGCCGCCCACCGCATCCTCATCACCGGCTGCCCGATGGGCAAATCGCTTGAAAAGATCGTCGACGTCCTTGAATCCCCCGACTGCGCCTCGATCGTCGTCGGCTTTGAAAACTGCGGCAACCTCAAATGCTCGCACTTCAGGGTCAGCGAGGAGATCGCCCCGCTCGACGCGCTGGCCGAAAAGTACCTCTCGATCCCCTGCTCCGTAATGTCCCCCAACACGGGCCGTTTGGAGCTGCTGCGCCACTACGCGGAAAAATACCGCGCGGACGGCGTCGTCGACGTCATCCTCCAGGCCTGCCACACATACAACGTAGAATCTTATTCCGTACGGCAGTTCCTGGCTGACGACGGTGTTCCATACATCGCCGTGGAGACGGATTACTCGCAGGGCGACCTTGGGCAGCTCGCCACAAGGTTCGGCGCCTTTACGGAGATGCTCTAAAATGGCCAGCATCGGGATAGACATCGGCTCTACGGCGACCAAAGGCGTCCTCTGGAACGGCGGCGGCTTTGAATTCTACCTCACGCCCACCGGCTGGACGCCGGGCGAAAGCGCGGCAAAGGCGCTGGCTCACGTGAAGCGGCGCGGGCATATCTTAAAAGACGAGGACCTCCACGTAACGGCCACAGGCTACGGACGGAACGTCTTCGAGGCCGACAAGCGGGTCACAGAGATAACCTGCCACGCCGCCGGCGCGCACTACCTGACGCCGCAGGCCTCCACCGTACTTGACATAGGAGGACAGGATTCCAAGGTGATAACGCTCGGGCCGGACGGAAAGGTGACCGACTTCCTTATGAACGACAAATGCGCCGCCGGTACGGGACGTTTCCTGCAGAACATGGCGGTGCACCTCGGCTGCTCGCTCTCCGGCTTCTGCGCGGTTCCGGAAGATACCGCCTTTCAGCCGATAAACAACATGTGCACGGTCTTCGCGGAGTCGGAAGTAGTCAGCCTGCTCGCGCGAGGCGTGGCGAAAGAATCCATCTGCCTCGGCCTGCTGGACGCCGTCGCCCAGCGCGCGGCGAACCTGATATCAAGGATATCCGACTATGGGGACATCTGCTTCACCGGCGGCTGCGCGCAGAACAGTCTGCTCGGCAGGCTGATAGAAAAAAAGACCAAACGGAGGGTGATAATCCCAGAACGCGCGCAGTACGCGGGCGCCCTCGGCGCGGCGCTGATCGGAGCGGGGATGTAGGATACGGCAACCAGGGCAGATTTTCACGCGTCTGTCCCGGCCGCCGCTATTGACTGGGCTTTAAATTGGTGCTATCGTAAACAACCGCTGGGATAAACGGTGGAGTCTGTCATAGAGCACGAATGTGTCTCTATTTATTCGCGGCGCGATGATCGTTGGAAGGGTATCTTATACCCTGTCTTTGATGATTGTGGGGCGGGACTTCTGTCGAAAGAGGTCCCGCTCTTTTGTTTGGCAATGACAATGAAAATGTATAAGGAAGCGGGCGTGTTTTGTTTATGGACGTATCTCTTTTCTACTTTTTTCGTGAGATGGCCGCCAGTCCCATTCTCACGATCACCGTTCTGCTGACGCTGGGCGTCATCTTCGTCAACGGCTGGACCGACGCCCCCAACGCGATCGCCACCTGCGTCACGACCCGCTGCATGAACGTCCGCTCCGCGATATTGACCAGCGCCGTATTCAACTTTCTCGGAGTGCTGGTGATGACGCAGATCAACAGCTCCGTGGCGGCCACTATCAGCAACATGGTCGATTTCGGAGGCAATACAAGCGCGGCGCTGATCGCGTTATGCGCGGCGCTTTTTTCCATCGTCGTATACAGCGTCGGGGCCGCCCGCTTCGGGATACCGACCAGCGAAAGCCACAGCCTGATCGCCGGCCTCTCGGGGGCGGCGATCGCCATTCAGGACGGCATCGGCGGCATCAATATGAGCGAGTGGGTCAAGGTCCTCTACGGCCTTGGGTTGAGCCTGTTTCTCGGTTTCGTGAGCGGCTGGCTCGTCTGCAAACTGCTGACCGTCGTCTGCGCCGATATGGACAGAAGAAAGACGAACGTCTTCTTTAAATACGCGCAGATCTTCGGCGCGGCGGCGATGAGCTTCATGCACGGCGCTCAGGACGGGCAGAAATTCATCGGCGTGCTCTTTCTCGGAATGGCCTTCTGCGACGGCCAGACGAGCGTATCCGGGCTGGCGATCCCAGTATGGCTGATGGTCCTCTGCAGCACGACGATGGCCCTGGGGACGAGCGTCGGCGGGGAGAATATCATCAGAGCGGTCGGCATGGATATGGTGCGGCTCGAAAAATATCAGGGCTTTTCCGCGGACCTCGCGGCGGCGGGCTGCCTTTTGCTCTCGAGCCTCTTCGGCATCCCCGTCTCCACGACGCATACCAAGACCAGCGCGATCATGGGCGTCGGGTCGGTCAAGCGCCTTTCAGCCATCAACTTCGGCGTGGTTTCGGACATGATGCTCACTTGGATATTCACCTTCCCCGGCTGCGGACTCATCAGCTTCGCCATGGCAAAACTGTTCATGGCCGTTCTCTGATCAGACGCAGGCGCTGCCGGATAAAATGATTTAACAAGCGGTTATATGAACACAGTATCATAAATAAGGAGACAAGCACGAGATGGCCCGGAAAAATGACGCCTTTTACTTCGAGAACTTTATCACCTGCACCGATTTCGCCTGTCAGGCCGCGCACCTTCTGCAAAAAGCGCTGGTCGATTTCAACCCCGACCTCATGGAAGAGAAGCTGGCGGAGATCCACAAGGTCGAACACGCCGCCGACGAAAAAAAGCACGAGCTCCTCAACGTGCTGGCAAAGGCCTTCATAACCCCGATCGAGCGCGAGGACATCATCCAGTTGAGCCAGAACATCGACGAGATGACCGACAAGATAGAGGACGTCATGCTTCGCATCTACTGCAACAATATCCGTGAGATCAGGCCTGACGCACTGACGCTGGTGGGGCTGACGATCAACTGCTGCGAAGAGACCAAGAAGATGATCACGGAATTCGCGAATTTCAAACATTCAAAAAGCCTTCACGACCATATAGTACATATCAACACGATGGAAGAGGAGGCCGACCGGCTCTTTATCTCCAGCATGCACACGCTGCACGTGACCTGCGGCGACCCGATCGCGGTCATCACCTGGAGAGAGATCTACATCTATCTGGAAAAATGTGTGGACGCCTGCGAACACGTGGCCGACGCCGTGGAAGGAGTCGTCATGAAAAACTCATGACCGGGCGCGGCGGCCACAAAGGAATGCTTCAGAGACGGGGATTTAAAAACATATAACATGACGGCGTCTTCGGCTCGCTTCTGCTCAACAGGCCGAAACGGCGTGAAGAGGCCGTCATAAAGGCAGAGAAAAAACCTATGTCCCTTTATTTCCCGTGATGGTTGTTTCCGCATTCAGACGCGCTGCCGGTCAGCGTCTCCACGGCATGGCGCAGGCCACCGGTGATCGCCTCGAAGCACTGTCCCGCCCCGCGTTTGCTGCCAGGGAAGGCGATGACGAGCGAACGGTCTTTCACCACAGCCACCGAGCGCGTGAGGAAGGAGCGCGGCGTGTATTTGAGCGTTTCGATGCGCATCATCTCGCCGAATCCGGGGACGGTCTTGTCCGCGACGGAGAGCAGCGCCTCGGGCGTGTTGTCGCGCGGCGAGAGGCCGGTCCCTCCCGTCGTGAGGATGAGGTTTATTCCCTTCCCCGCCCACTCGCGGACGGTCTCGCATATCTGTTCTTTGTCGTCTGGGACTATCTTCCTCTCTTCCGTGACGCAGCCCTGCGCGAAGGCGAGCCGCTCAAGCTCGGGCCCCGCCGTATCGACGCGTTGGCCTTGGCTGCCCTTGTCGCTGACGGTCAGCACCGCCGTCCTGATCGGGCTCCATATTTCCGCGCGCTCGGAGACGCCAAGGAATCCCGCCGTGCAGACTTTGAACGAGGAGCTGTCGCTATGCCAGCGCAGCAGTGTTTCGTTGTTCTCCCCCACGGCGAGAAAACCGCCGTCGTCTATCTCCGCCTCCGGCGGCAGGACTATCGTCATCGCGCCGGCGTGTTCTTCACCGTCAAGCGATTCGCCCGCACGGGCGTATTTGACCGGGATCTCCACGTCGTTTATGCAGGTATTGCCCCCGCGGTTGGTGTGGATGTAGCAGAGGGTGTGGTCGCCTATCAGCGACGGGGCCCATAATCTCAATATTCTCATTTCGCATAGCCTCCTTCGGCGGCATTCCACTCTCCGCTTTTGCCGCCGGTCTTTTTCAGCAGGCGGATGTCTTTGATTATCATGCCCTTGTCTATCCCCTTGCACATGTCATAGAAGGTGAGCGCCGCGACGGAGACTCCCGTGAGCGCCTCCATCTCCACGCCGGTCACCTCTGAGGCCACGGCCTCGCAGGTTATTCTGAGGGCTTTTTTTTCATGGTCCAGGTCACATTTGACTTTGACGTTGTCAAGCCTGATGGTGTGGCAGAGCGGTATGAGGTCTGGCGTCCTCTTCGCCCCCATGATGCCGCCGAGCTCTGCGATCGAAAAGGGGTCTCCCTTTTTGACCGCCCCCTGCGAGACGGTTCTGTATATCCCGTCGGGCAGATAGAGCCATCCCTCGGCCCAGGCGGTGCGTTTCGTGACCGCCTTGCCGCTGACGTCCACCAGTGTCGGACGGCCGTCGGCGTCGAAGTGCGTATATTCTCCCATCGTTTATCCTCCAATTCCCGACATCTGAAGATTGCCGGTGTTTATGTCGCTCCAGCAGCGCGGCTTCTCATGGACGCTTCGCAGGATCGTCTCCCGCAGAGCCGCCGCGTCCCTTTTCTGGATCAGCTCTTTCAGGGCGGTCTCATCGGGGTTGAAGAGGCAGGTCCTTAAATTCCCCTCCGCGGAGACACGAAGCCGGTTGCAGTTTTTGCAGAAATGGTTTGAGACCGCCGTGATTATCCCGATCGTGTCCCCCGTCTTTTCATTGAAGTAGTATTGGGCCGGGCCGTCGTCGTTCCCGCCTCCCGCGGACTTTTTCCAGGCGTCGCCTCCCGGGAGCATCGCAAGGATCTCCTCCCCGCCGATAAAGGAATCTTTGTTCCATACGCTGTCCTGAAGCGGCATGAATTCGATGAGCCGCAGGAGGAGCCCCTCGCGCCGCGCAAAGGCAAGCATCTCCGCAATTTCATGGTCGTTGAAGTCCCTGATGAGGACGGCGTTGAGCTTGATGTTGCCGATGCCGGCGCTCTTGGCGGCGCGTATGCCCGCGAATACCTTGTCTATCGTGCCGATCCTCGTGATGCGCGCGAATTTTTCGGGGTCCAGCGTGTCGAGGCTGATGTTGAGCGAGTGTATCCCCGCCTCCGCGAGCTGCGCGGAGTATTCGTCCAGCAGCGAGGCGTTCGTCGTAAGCGCCGTCTTTATTCCCGGCAGTTCTCCGTGCAGCTCTTTGAGGAATGGCACGAGTCCTTTGCGCACAAGCGGCTCTCCGCCCGTAAAGCGGAATTTGCCGACACCCATGCCGGCGAATACGCGGCAGAGGAATTTTATATCCTCATAACGCAGGATGTCCGCGTGGCTCAGGCATTTGACGCCCTCCGGCGGCATACAGTAGGCGCAGCGATAGTTGCACCTGTCGGTCACCGAGATACGGACGTAGTTCAGCTTTCGCCCGTAGTCGTCTCTAAGCTCTCTCAATCCGGCCATCTGTATCCACCCATCTCGTCGACTTTTCCGCGCCACTCCGCGTCTTCAAGGCTGTCGCACAGGGCCCTGATTCCGGGATGTTCCATGTATTCCTCGGGGATGACGAGTTCGTACGGCTCCTCCGTGATCGGTATGAAGTCGAGGCCGAGGGCGTCCGCCGCGGACTTTATGCCGAGCGTGGCGCCTGCCAGCCCCGTATAGACGCGGTTGGCCGCCTCCATGTGAGTTGTGCAGATCTGGGAATAGCCTTTGATCTTATCAGGAGAGACGCCCTCCTCCCTGAGCAGATGGTCGAAGAGCACCCTCGTTCCCGCCCCCGGCTGTCTGTTGGAGAAGACGATGTCTTGCGCGCACAGGTCATGGAAATTTTTTATGCCCAGCGGGTTTCCCCGTTGGACGATGATGCCCTGCGTCCTGTAAAAGACGAGAATGCGCCTCCATTTCTGTCCTTTTGAGAAGCGTTCGATAAAGACGTCGTTGTAGCCGCCGGTGTTTTCGTCCAGCAGGTGCGCGGCGGCAAGGTGGCATTCTCCGCGCGAGAGCGCGGCCAGTCCGCCCATGCTGCCGACGGCGCGCGCGGCGAAGTCGGCGCCGCGGCGGCGTATCGGCGTTACGAGCAGTTGTATGGCGGGATCGTCCGACCCCTGGAAGAGTACCCTTTTCGCGAGGTCTACTTCACGCGTCATCCAGACCTCTACGGGCGTTTCCCGTTCGCATTCAAGCGCGGAGGCGGGAAGCAGCGCGATGCCGTCCGATTCCGCGAGGGCCCAGAGGACGCTCGCGCCGGAGGTCAGCGCCCACGAATATAGCCTGCCGCCGACGAGCGCCGTCTTCATGCGCAGCCACTCCTCGATGCCGGCGGATGATGAATGCTGCACGAGCAGCCGCGTCTCTATGATCTTTTTCACGCCGATGGCTTCGCGCGCCAGCTCCAACAGAGGGCCGCGTTCTCCGGCAAACTGCCTGAGCAGAGGATAAACGAGCGACCAGAGGGCCACAGCCGTCGACATCGGGAAGCCGGGCAGGCAGATCACCGGCTTGCCCGATATCTTCGCGGCCATCGCCGGACGCCCCGGTTTCATGCGCACGCCGCGGAAGAGGACCTCGCCGAGCTCCTTGAATACCTCTATCGTGTGGTCGCGCCTTCCCTTCGCCGAACCCGCGCCGACAAGCACGAGATCGTATTCCGCCGCGCCTTTTTCAACATATTCTTTAAGTATCTGCGGCACGTCGGGAAGTATCGGCGCGACGTCTACTTCAAAGCCCCACCTCCGAAATGAGGCGGCGATAAAGAGCGAATTGCTCTCCGCCACCGTGCCGGAACGCTGGCTTTCCTGCGCGAGCCATTCCTCGCGTGAGATTATCTCGTCTCCCGTAGGGATGAAGAGGCTCTTCGCCCTTCTCTTTACCGGCACCTCGTCGATGCCGGCGCAGAGGAAGAGAGAGATCAGCGCCGGCGTGACCGGCTCTCCCTCCCGCGCGATTATCTGTCCCGCCATGACGTCTTCGCCAAGGGGGCGCACGTTCGCGGAGGGCGTGAGGGCTTTATAGACGATAAGTTCGCCCTCCTCTAGCGACGAATCCTCCACCATCAGCACCGCGTCGGCCCAGTCAGGCAGCGCCGCGCCGGTGTTCATCCACTGCCAGCCGTCCTCCGGCAGCCGCGCCGGGGTGGCTGCGGTGGCCCCCGCCGTCGCGGACGCGCGCAGCGCGTAGCCGTCCACAGCAGAGGCGGCGTAGTGCGGGACGTTGCGGGCGGCGGTGATGTCCTCCGTCAGCACATGTCCGAGCGCCGCCGATATTTCAAGCCTTGTGCCGAATCTTTCCGAATAGCCCTCAAAAGCCGAGGATAGTATCTCCCCAGCCTCGCCGAGCGTTATATGTTCAGGGAATTTTACTGCCATAGCCAGACCTCCGCATCTTCGCCCGCTCTGATAGTTTCACGGTCCTCCGGCACGCAGATGAGGCCGGAGGCTTTTGCCAATACTGAAATGTAGCCGGATTTGGCGGCGACCGGCGCGACGCTCCCGTCCGCGCCAAGAACGCAGGGGACGAATTCTTCCGGTCCCGTGCGGGCCGCAAGGTCGCGCGAAAGCGGCAGCCGCGTCCGCGTGCCGCACACGGCGTTCTCCGAGCCGATGCGGCGCAGCAGCAGCGGCAGCAGCACGGTAAAAGCGACGGTCAGGCAGGAGAGCGGGTGGCCCGGAAGGCTGACGACCAGTTTTTTCGCCGCCGCGTCCGCCGCGATCAGAGTCGGCTTTCCCGGGACGATGTTCAAACCGCGCACGAGCAGCCCCGGCTCCGGCAGCGAAGCCAGCATCTCCGAGCAATGGTCGCGCACGCCGACCGAGGAGCCGCCGCTGAGGATGAGCAGATCGCAGCCCGCCAGCTCCTCATGAAAGCGCCGCTCAAATTCGGCTCCGTCGTCGTTGGCGATGCCGCGGTATTCAGCCTCAAAACCGTAACGGGAAAGCAGCGCCTTGAGATTCCAGCCGTTGACGTCACGAAGACAGCCCGGCGGCAGTTCCTTCATCTCCACAGGGACGATCTCGTCGCCGGTGGAAAGGATCGATATTTTCAGGCCGATCACGGGGAGGCGCGAGACGCCGGCGGTCGCCAACATGCCGATGGTTTGAAAATCCACCATTCCGCCGGCCGCGAGCAGCCTCTCCCCCTGCGGGATCTCCTCGCCTTTAAATATGATGTTCTCGCCGGCCTGTACGCCGCGCCGCACCTCTATCCATCCGCCGGCAAGCTCGGTATCCTCAAGCATCACGACGGCGTCCGCGCCCTCGGGCAGGATGCCGCCCGTCGGTATCAAAGCGGCCTCCGAGGAGGATATCCCGAAGTCGGGATCCTGCCCCATAAGCACCTCGCCCCTCTTCGTCAGAAAGAGCGGCGTCCCCGGCGTCGCGCCCGCGGCGTCGCCGTGCCTGACGGCGTAGCCGTCGCGCAGGCTTCGGCAGAAGGGAGGATAGGGCATGTCGTTTATTATTTCGCAGGCGCTTCTTTTCCCGACCGCCTCTCCAAGCTGAAGCTCCCGGACGGGATATTCCCACGGAAAAAGAAGGCGCTTCGATATATCTTCCAGCGCGCTCCTCCTCGACGTCACCTCTTTTACAAAACCCGCCATATGATCAGCGACCTTCCATGTTTAACGTTTTACTTCCACCAGATAGACGGGGAACCCTGCCTTTTCAAGACGTTTTGAGAGCTCCGCTGAAGATTTTTTATCTTTTTCACCTCTCACCCTCACCTTATAGAAGGGCTTGCCGTTGAGTACGGAATCCACGATATATACGGAGCAGCCGGCCGCCTTCGCCTGTTTGACGGTGAGTTCGGCCCCCTCTTTCGCGGAGAAGCCGCCGATCTGGATGTCCCATCTCGCCTCATTCTCCTGTTTTATCGCCTTTGTCGCCGGTTTGGTTTGGACCGGTTTCGGATCGTTCCTCTTAGGAGGGTCCTCTCTCTTGGGCTTTACCGGCTGCGCCGGCTTCTTTACCGCCGCCGCGGGAGGGGCCGTTTTCCTGGGCTGTTCCTTCTTTTTGGGAGTGATCGTTGCTTCGTCCTCCAGGCCGCCGTCGTCGATAAGGCCTTCGTCAGCGGGCGGCTGCCTGTCGCCCGGCAGGGTCAGGAATTCATCCTTGGGAACGCCGTGCGTGAACTGTTCCATCGCAAACTTGTCGGGGGCAAAGAAAAGCAGTTTTACGCTGAAATAGAGCAGCGCGAGCGCCATGATCAGCGTCAGGGGCAGTATCACCTGCCCGAATGCCGTGATCGGTTTTTTCTCTTTGTAGTCGCGCGCGCGCGTCTTGCGGGAAATCACCATTCAGCCTCCTCCTCCCATGCTACATAAAACGTCCGAGTTCCGTCCGAGTCCTCTCTCTGTCTGATTCGGGCAGTTTAGTTATGCCGGATTCAATATATTCCGCGAGTTTACGGCTTTCATTATAGCCGTACCACGCAAGATTGAACTCCGTCTCGGCCTCTTTTATTCCCGTAAGCCTCAGTTGGGGCGTCTTTTTTACAATAGTTCTCATATCTTTTTTTATTTTCTCATACTTTTGCCTGATTGTGTGCTTTCCGCAGAAAATTTCATCCTTCCAGGGAGTCCCCGGCTTGGGGATAAATGGATTGATCGAAAGCGTCAGGGACTGTCCCGTCTCCGCGATTATGCGGCGGCATAGGCCGGTCATCGCCGCGACGTCCTCGTCGCTCTCGCCCGGCAGCCCGATCATGAAGTACAGCTTGACGCGGTCTATTCCCAAATTTTTAGCCATCGCAAGCTTTTCCAGTATCAGGTCGTCGGTGAATTTTTTGCCGCAGCCAAAGCGCAGCGCCTCGCCGCCCGTCTCGGGGGCGACCGTTATGCTGTGTCTGCCGCTGCCCGCGAGCGCCGTGATCATCTGTTCGCTGAGACGGTCGAGGCGCAGGGAGGCAAATGACACCCCTATCTTTTTTTCTATCAGCCTGTCTACCAGCTGCGGAAGAAAGGGATAGTCCCCCGCCTCCGGCGTCACAAGCCCGGCCTGCGGCACGTCGAAACGAGCGGTGATCTTTTCGAGCGCCTCCTCGATCACCTCGAACTTCCGCCAGCGCATCTTGCCAAAACACTGCGGCAGGGTGCAATAGCTGCAGGAGCGCGCGCAGCCGCGCTGCAGCTCCAGCAGCAGCGTCCGGCCGAAAGCCCCCCTTTCGGTCATCCAGGCGCTGTGCACGGGATAGGGGCCGTTGAGGTCGAGCGACCGGCCGATCTTTAGGTCTCGGACCAATTTGCCCTCTTTGATGTCGACAGGCGGCACCAGGATGCATGGGTTTTCCGAAAGCCGGCGCCAGAGTTCGTTCCGTCCGCAGCCGCCCTCGTAGGCCCGCAGCGATTCAATGACATGATCCATGACCTCCATGCCGTCGCCGAGGATTATAAAGTCGCACACGCCGGAGACGGTGAGAGGGTTGATATAGGAGAGCGCGCCGCCCATCCCGATCACAGGGAAAGAGCCCGCGATCCTGTCTTCCGCCAGCAGCGGGATGTTGGCTCCCGAGAGCCAGCGGTAAAAGGCGGGGATGTCGCCCTCATAGGCGACGCTCGCGGTAATGACGGAAAAACGTTCGAGCATCGTGTCCGCGTCGACCGAACGGTAGGGCACCGGAGCGGCGAAGAAGCGCTCCGCCGCCACACCCGACTCGCGCAGCCGCTGAAACACATAATGAAAGCCGAGGTTGGCGGAGCCGATCGCGTAATCCGCGGGATAAAAGAGAGCCCAAGGCAAATCTCCTCCCTTGGGCAGCTCCGTGATCCACTCTTCGTCTCTTCTGTAGTCTTCCCAGCTCTGCCACGCCGTTATCTTCGCGGGCCGACGAGGAGGGGTGCGGCTCTCTTTTTTCAGGATTGCCGCCTCTTTCTGAGATAGGCCGGAATGTCGTACTGGTCCACGGGAGCCCCGCTCTGCTTGAAGAGGTCCTCGTCCGTGACTGTTACATTCGGGGCAGTTTTTATCACCTGTTCATGACGTTTAGGTTTCTGTTCTGCCGGCTGTTCTGTCTGAACAGGCTCGGGCTGATGCACCGGCGCGCTCTTGGCCGCCGTATAGCTGTTGAGGTTTTTTACGGCGGCGATATCCAGCCCTTTGGTCGTCACGCCGGTAGAATTCGTTCTGACGCTCTGCGCCGCGGCGCGTACCGGCGCCGGTTCGGGCGCGGAGAAGGCGGCGGTCTTAGGAACGCCGGATTCCTGTTTATCGTTATCGTCAAAACCGGTGGCGATGACCGTGATCTGGATGGAGTCCTCCATCTCGGGGTCGAATACGTGGCCCCATATTATGAAGGCGTCCTCGTCGGCGGCCTCGGTGATAATGCTTATCGCCTCGTTGATCTCGTGGATGCCGACGCTTGCGCCGCCGGTGATATTAAACAGTATCCCCTTCGCGCCGCTCATCTTGCTGTCCATCAGCGGGCTGTTGATGGCGTTGAAGGCCGCCGTCGCCGCGCGCTTTTCTCCGTAGCCCTCGCCGATCCCCATTATCGCGGTGCCGGCGTTCGACATGATGGTTTTAACGTCGGCGAAGTCTACATTGACGAGGCCGGGGCGCTTGATAAGGTCCGTCACGCCCTGTACCGCCTGATGCAGCACTCCGTCCGCCATTCTGAAGGCATCGTTTACGGAGGTCTTTTTGTCGGTGACGCCGAGCAGCCTGTCGTTCGGAATGATGATCAGCGCGTCGACCTTGTCGCGCAGCTGCACGATGCCGGAATTCGCCTGCCTTATCCTCCTGCGTCCCTCAAAGGTGAAGGGCAGCGTAACGACCGCCACCACGAGCGCTCCCGCCTCTTTGGCGATCCCGGCGATGACCGGAGCCGCCCCTGTGCCTGTACCGCCGCCCATCCCGGCGGCGACGAATACCATATCCGCGCCCTCTACCACGGCGCGCAGCTCCTCGCGCGACTCCATCGCCGACTTGTTGCCGATCTCGGGATCGGAGCCGGCTCCGAGGCCCTTCGTCAGCTCTTTGCCGAGGATTATGCGGCAGCTGGCCTCCGAAAGCTCGAGGTGGGCGATGTCCGTGTTCGCCGCGATGAACTCAACGCCGCTGACGCCGCCGCGGATTATGTGGTTCAGCGCGTTGTTGCCCGCGCCGCCCACTCCTACTACCTTTATGACCTCCCTAGCCGGGAAGTTCGATTTGTCAAGCTGGAAAATTTCTGACATGGCACCCATAACTTTTTATTCCTCCATACGCTCTCAAAAAAGATCTCCGAAGAGTTTCTTCACGGCGTCCACGGGATTGAAACCGGGAGCGTCCTTATCTTTCTGCCCGATCGGTATGCCCTCCGACAGCGGCGCGTAGGTCGGCGTCCCCTTGAGCTGCTCCGTCTTGCCGACCGTCGGGTTGTCAAGGTAGCGGAAAGGATCGCGTTCGCGCTCAAGGATATATTTTATGATGCCGGCCGCCGAGGAATATTCCTGGGTATTGCGCCCGGGAGGCATACGGTTCGCGTCCACCGGCATCGCCACGCGCGCCGGAAGGTCCATCTTCTCGATGATGAAATCGTCTATCCCCTCGGTCTTGGAGACTCCGCCGGTGAGAAGCAGGCCGCCTGGAAGCATGGTTATCTTCGCCGCCTTTATCTCCGGTTTGACGAGGTCGTCCGTCAGCTCTTCAAAGCGGCAGCGGACGATATCGTAAAGGTCCTCCTTCGAGATGCTGTACTCACGGGTGAGGTGGGTAAAATTGAGGGTTTCCTCGGCGTCGAAATCCGCCTTCAGCGAGACGGAGCGCTTGAGCTCTTCCGCCTTGTTGAGCGGCAGCCGCAGCACGCTGCCGAGGTCGTTCGTGATATGGTCTCCGCCTACCGGCAGCAGCGCCAGGTGCTTCGGCCTGCCGTCGGCGAATACCGCGACTCCGGTGGTGCCGCCGCCAATATCGACGACGACCGCGCCGGCGAGGGCGTCCTCTGGCGAGAGCACGCCGAGGGCCGATACGAGCGGCTTTATAACCAGGCTGTTCACTTTGAGCCCAGCCTTATTCACGCAGTTATATACGTTCTGAATGGTCGCGGTCGGAACGATTATCGATTGTACCTCAATATCAAGACGCATGGCATTCATACCGAGGGGGTCGTCGATGCCGATATTGCCGTCCAGCGAATATTCGACAGGTATCGTATGAAGGATACTCTGGTTCGTAGGCACAACGACATCGGCCTGGGCGGCGTCGATGACGCGTTCTATATCGAGGCGCATAACGGGGCGCGGCGTGCGTCCCAGGGAGACCATTCCCTTTGAACGGATGCTCGTGACCTCGCCGCCGCCAAAGGCGACCGTCACTTCGCTGAGGTCCTGCCCGACCATATTCTGGGCGTCGCTTACCGCCTGGCGTACAGATCTTACCGCCTGGTCGAGGTTTACGATAAGACCTTTGCGTATCCCGTTGGACGGGGCCTGCCCCACCCCGATCACCTGAGCCTCGTCGCCCTCGGCCTCGCGCTCGGCCACCACCACCGTCACCTTGCTTGTCCCCAAGTCAAGGCCGACTAGCAGATCAGGCTCGCGGCTCTGCGGGTAATTTGATGCCTTTTTAAACAAAACAATTGCCCCCTCTTCTTAGGGATTTACTCTCCCTATATTTTACATTATAATTCTTTCTCTACAAATATATACGATAAAGAGATTATTTCAGACAAATACGTATTTATGGTTTCCCGCTTTTTGCTTTTCCCTTCGCCTCCCCCGCCGCCTTATTCGCATCGTCGTTTTTCTCATGTTTGAGATTGCGGATCAGGATCTTTCCTTTGTAAGTGCCGTCTATAAACACGTCGGGCGGCAGGTTGGAGATGCCGCCATAGAGTTTTTTGACCGCCAGCCCGGTCTCCGCCCATTTATCGGCCTCGTTCGGCAGCAGAAGCTGCGCGCCGTTTTCATTTCCCGCCGTGTAAAATATCACCCTTACCACCGGGGTGCCCTCTTTTACCTCAGCCTGGAGAAACTTCACATATTTGATCCAGCCGAGCTCCTCCGCCATCCTGTACCAACTCTTTATCAGCGGGATGGGAAGGCTCGACTCGTATATATTGCCCTCGACCTGGGAGATGTCTATCGGCGTGGCCCTGTCCGCGCCCCAGGTCAGCACGGGCATGTTTTCCGCCGTGTGCTCCGCAAGTATCTTATTCTCAGGCAGCGAGGAAAGCCATAGTTTGCCGCTCCCCGAAAGGTACCAGAATTTGCTTCCCCAATACACCTTATAAATCGGGACCAGCGGCGTCACGGTAAGGCCGAAACGGCCCCAGCCGCGCAGATCCAGGTCGACGGCCACCGGATAAAAAGCCTCGATGAGCCTCTCGTAATCGCCCTTCGCAAGCCATAAAGCGGGCCAGAAACGTTCCTGATCCGGCGTGAGGGTGCCCCATACCGCGTACTGCGGCAGGACGTGGGCAGGTTCGAGCCGGATGTCGCCGATGCGCATAAAGGCAAAACGGCTCTCTGCCGCGATCAGAAATCCGATAAACAACGCGCACAGGACCAGCAATATTTTTCTTAATCTTTTTCGACGCCTAAAACGCCCCAAAGAATTTAATTTCATAGGCCAGTTTTATTCCAAACTCCTCATAGACTCTTTTTTGACACATACGGGTCAAATTATATATATCTTCCGCGCGCGCGCATCCGTGATTTTCAATAAAATTTGCGTGACGCTGAGATACCCGCGCTCCTCCTACGGAGAGTTCTTTACAGCCGCATTGCTCCAGCAGACGCCCGGCCGCTTCGCCCGGCGGGTTCTTAAAGACGCAGCCAGCAGTCTTGGCGCCGATGGGCTGTCCTTTCTTCAGTTCAGCAAAATGTCTTATATTTTTTATAATGTTATCTTTCTGCTCATAAAATAGACGGAACAACGCCTTCGTTATGAGAAGAGGCGGCTCTCTCCAAGGCGATTCCCTGTATTGCCAGGACAAATCCCCTCTCTGCCAGCGGCGCAGCTCCCCGGCGTGCGACACCGTCTCTATCCACTCGACAAGAGGGGCGAAGCTCTCGCCCGCCGCCCCCGCGTTACCGTATAGAGCGCCGCCGATCGTGCCCGGTATGCCGGTAAGGAAGGCGAGCCCGCCCAGCCCTCTTTCCAAAGCCAGGGCAAGCATCTTTCGCACCTGGACTCCGGCGCCGGCTTCGACAGACACGGCCCCGCCGTCTTCGCGGATATCCAGCGAATCCAGCGCCGCGGACGAGATCACCCCGGCGTTCAGCAGGCCGTCCTGCACAAGGATGTTAGACCCTCCCCCCAGCGTGTATAGCCGGGTAGACGAGCCGCGGGCCTCTTCTATCAACGAAACCGCTTCGGAGGCCGAGGCGGGCGCGGCGAGCCAAAGGCAGCGGCCTCCGCACTGCCAGGTGTTGAGCTCTTTTAAAGAGCAGTTAGTGATCAGCGCCCCTTTTTCCATCTACGCCTGCATCTCTGTCAATTTTTCAACGATCTTCTTGCCAAGAGTCCCCACCGAGCCGGCGCCGACGGTCAGAATGACGTCTCCCGAGCGGGCGGCTTTGCACACCGAGGTGATGAGGTCGTCAAAGTTGCCCGAGAGCTCATAGTGCGAGCGCATGTCGTCGGAGGCGGCGTCAAAGATCAGTTTGGAGGAGACGCCCTCCATCGGCATTTCATCGGAACCGTATATGGGCAGTATGAACGCTCTGTCCGCAAGAGACAACGCATCCGCAAACTCTTTATAAAGGGCGGCGGTGCGGCTGAAACGGTGCGGCTGGAAGATGGCGACGATGCGCCGCTCGGGGAATATATTGCGCACGGTGTTCAGCGTCGCCGATATTTCGTTGGGATGGTGGCCGTAATCGTCGTAGATGAGGATGTCCCCCACTTCGCCCGTCTTTTGCAGCCTGCGTTTCGCGCCGCTGAATATTTTCAGCCCCTTTACGATGTCGTCATGCGCGATGCCCATCTCGTGGCAGGCGGCATACGCCGCGAGCGAGTTCAGCACGTTGTGCTCCCCGGAGACTGAGAGTTCCACCGCTCCGAGCTCTTCACCGTCGTGGAAGAGGGTGTAGGAGACCCCGCCCCCGACAAAATGCTTTACCTCCGCCGCGCCCCAGTTCCAGCCGCGCCCCCAGCCGTAGGTGACGACAGAGGGAGAGACATTGTACTCTTCACAGAGCTTGCGCACGCCGCCGTCCTCCATGCAGATGATTACCCTGCCTTCGCTCTTGACATGCGTGAGAAATTCGGCAAAGGCGTCGGTTACGGCTTTGAACGTCATGTAATGATCACGGTGGTCCCAGTCAACGTTTGTGACAATGGCGATCTCGGGATGAAAATAGACGAACGAACGGTCGCTCTCGTCGAGTTCTGCCACCATATAGTCGCTTGTGCCGAGCTTCGCGTTGGTGCCGATCTGGAGCAATTCGCCGCCGATCGCCACGGTCGGGTCAAGCCCGGCCTTTTCCGCAACGAGCGATATCATCGAGGAGGTGGTGGTCTTGCCATGTGTACCGGCCACCCCGACTCCGCGGCGGACGTTGAATATCTGGCTCAGCACCTCGGCGCGGCGCGAAACCTGTATTCCCTGCTGCCACGCCTTGAGGATCTCCGGGTGGTCGTTCGGCAGCGCGCTTGAATAGACGAGGATGTTCGGCATGAACTCATCGATGTGCTTCGCTTCATGTCCTATAATAATAGGAATGTTACGTTCTTCAAGATGTTTCATATAGGCGGTCTTTATCGTGTCGCATCCCGAGACCTTAGCGCCTATCTGATCCAAAAGGATGGCCAGGCCGCTCATGCCGGCCCCTCCTATCCCCATGAGGTGGATGCTTTTATTTTTTAGGTTGATGTCCCTGTTGTCCAACGTGATCATACGCTCCCTTCAAAAGGTAGAAAATAATGGGCCGTCAACGGCTCCATACTGCGCTCCACAGGTTCTCGCAGATTATGTTCCCCTGTCCGTAGAGGCCGCGGCCTCTGCCTTTTCCGCCCATCGTCCTCAGACGCAGCAGGGACGAGACGAGGATATCCGTTCCCTCGTCGCCGGTCCATATAAGGCCGGCGTTTTCGCTGACAAATGAGAGCGCGTTGTGGTACTGGTGGTTATCGGTCGCTCCCTTCCACGGTATGATGAGCGCCGGAATCCCAAGCACTCCCGCCTCCGTCAGGGTCGAGCCGCCGCCGCGCAGCACCAGCATATCCGCCGCCGCGTAAAGCAGCGAGGCGTCCCATATCTTAGGAAGCAGCCAGACGTTGCCGCCGCAGCGCTCCGTCTTTTCGGCGACCGCCGGAATGATGAAGTTCCACCCGCGAAACTCAGCCGTCGCCGCGATCTCACAGATTTTTTCCTTTATGGACTGGCTGCCCAGCGAACCCGAAAAGACCACGACCTTCGGTCCCGCCGGCATGTCCTCAGCCAGCGCCGCCCCCTGTACGCGCTCCGCGCGGGCATCTAAAATTTCCTTAGGGGGCAAGCATACGGATGCGCCTGCCGCAAGCGGCAGTTTACGCCAGGCCTCTTTTTGAGGGAGCGGCACAAAATCCCTCACGGGCACTCCCGTCCGCAGATGTTTATGCGGGAGGAGCGGCAGACATTCCTTCCAGCCGCTGTAGATGTCAAGCCCCAGCTTCGCGGCGAGCCGCGTCACCTTACCGGCGCGCGCGTTCTGTTCGTGCATCGCGCAGTATATCCCGCCTCTCTTGCAGGCCATTATCACGGGGAAAGAGAGGTATCCGCCAAAAAGCAGCGCCGCGTCGGGGCGAAAACGCGCGATGGCGTCGGAGGCCGCGCGGTACGCGGAGAAGAGCGAGGCGATGCGCCTGCCGCTCCGCACGATACCGCCGGAAAGCGGAGAGCCCTCCATCGGCAGCACCGTCGGCTCGACGCCGGCGGCGCGGTATATTTCCAGTTCGAGAGGCCGTGAACCGCATATATATCCGACCTCGCACTCTGGGTGGTGCTCTTTTATCCATGCGCCGAAGGAGAGCGCCGGCCAGATGTGGCCGCCGGTGCCTCCCGCCGCCAGCAGAAGCCTGCGCTCCTTATATTCCGTCATTTTCATCATCCTCCAGCCAACTGTCCTTTTCCAGGCGCAGCATGAGGCCGACGCGCGACCACATGGTGACGAGCGAGGTGCCTCCGTAGCTGATGAAAGGCAGCGGCATTCCCGTCAGCGGTATCATCTTCGTGACTCCCGCGACATTTATCACGAGTGGCAGGAGCACCGTCAGCGAAATCCCCCAGATCAGCGACGATTTAAACGGGTCGCCGGTGCGGAAGTAGCTCGCGCGGGTCTGCATGAGCCAAAACGCAAACAGCCCGAGTATGCAGAGGGTGCCGACGAGGCCGAGCTCCTCGCCCACCGCCGCGTAGATAAAGTCGGTATAGGCGGCGGGCAGATAGTTGAGTTTCTGAAAGCCGTGACCAAGCCCGGAGCCCCACAGTCCGCCGTTGGCGAAGGCGATCAGCCCCTGTATGGCCTGAAAGCCCTTGTTCAGCGGGTCCTGCCAGGGGTCAAGGAAGGCCGTGACGCGCCTCATCCGGTATGGCTCGATCAGTATAAGCAGCGGGAATATCACGCCGCCGAGAACGCCGCCCGCGATCACCGGATAACGCCAGCCGATCTTTTCGACATACATGCCCATCGAGACGGTGAATATCAAGATCGTCGTGCCAAGGTCGGGCTGCGCGAGGAGAGGCAGCACCGCGAGTACAACGAGGATGATCGTGTTTACAAAACTCTTGAGCGGATCACGCTCCGCGTCGCGTGAGAGCAGCTTCGCGAGGTGCAGCGCGACGGCGAGGCAGAGAAGCTCTCCCGGCTGCAGCGAGACGCCGAGCCCCGGCAGCCGTATCCACCTCCGCGCGCCGCCGATGGCCTCCCCAACTCCCGGCACGAGCGGCAGCCACGCCAGCAGCCACATAAAGATAAGCAGAGGGCCGGAAAAGCGGTACCATATCCGCACCGGCACCGAATAGACGAAGAACATCCCCAGCATCGCGATCCCCAGCCACTGAAGCTGTTTTATCCCCATCTGGAAGGGGGTGCCGGTATAGAGGAACGAGGTCGGGCTCGTGGTGGAGGTGATCATCAGGATGCCGATCCCGCTGAGTATCAGCGGGATCACCCATATAAATGGATTTGCCTTGTATCTGTTGTCCGGCAAGCCATCGAGCCTCGGTTCCATATTCTTATTCCTCTGACTTTATTATCTCTTTTACGATCGCGCAGAAATGGTCTCCGCGGACGTTGTAGCTCGGATACATATCCCAGCTGGTACAGGCCGGCGACAAAAGGACTGTGTCTCCCTCGGAGGCAAGGCTGTATGCCGTTTTGACGGCCTCCTCCATGTCGTTGACGAGCCGGCAGCCGGAAACACCGGCCGCGGAAAGGGCCGCGGCTATCTTCTCTTTTTCGGAACCGAGCAGCACCGCCGCGCGCGTATTCTCCCTGACCGCCTCGGCCAACGGAGCGTAATCCTCTCCCTTGCCCTGGCCGCCAAGGATGATGACCTTCGCGCCGGGCAAAGATGTCATCGCGGTAACGGTCGCCGCCACGTTGGTTCCTTTGGAGTCGTCGACGAATGTCACGCCGCGCGTTTTTCCCGCAAAGGCGCAGCGGTGCTTAGGCGGCACGTATGAGGCAATAAGCTCGGGAGAAAGCTCCGGCATATTGAAAAGCGCGAGCACCCCCAGAGCCATCGCCGTATTTTCGAGGTTATGCCTGCCCAGCAGCTTCACGTCGTCGAAGAAGAAAAGGCGGCGCTTCATGCGGCAGCCGCCACCGTTTATCCAGGAGGCGCGCACCCCGTCGTCAAGGTAGAGCCCCCTCTTGTGCGGATCATCTTCGCCCCAGCGGAGCGGATATCTCACGATCTCCTCTCTGGCCGCTATATTCAGCGCCTCTTCGTCACGCTCCTGGTATATCACGGCCCCGCCAGGCGCGAGGCAATTGACGAGGTTGGCCTTTGCCGCGACGTAATTTTCATAGGAGCCGTGCCAGTCGATATGATCGGGGGCGAGGTTCGTCACCACGGCGAGGTCGCAGATAAATTTCTTCGCCCAGCAGAGCTGGAAGCTGGAGAGTTCAAGAACGATAAAGTCGTACTCTTTTCCCGCCGCGCGGGCGACGGCGTTGCCGATATTGCCGCCAGTCATTACGGAATAGCCGAGCCGCTCAAGGTAGTAACCTATCATTGAGGTGGTGGTCGTCTTGCCGTTGCTCCCGGTGACGCCTATCACGATCCCGGAAAGATAGGGCGAGACGAAATCGAGTTCGCCCGTCACCGTAATGCCCTTAGCGGCGGCCGCCTCAAGTATCGGGGCTTTCGGCGATACGCCCGAGCTGACCAATATCTCGTCCGCCTCAAGCACGCGTTCCGTATTGCCTCCGCCCTCCCATTTTATCCCCATCTCCGCAAATGCCTTGGTTACCGCGGCGTCCGGCTCTTTTACATCAGAGACGAAGACCTCCGCGCCGAGCCCGGCCGCGAGCTCGGCAAGCGCGCGTCCGCTGACGCCCGCTCCAACCACCGATATCCGTCTTCCAGCTAACTGCATGTTTTCCGTCATCATCACCAACAGCCTTCCAACTATTAAAAATCTAAGCTATTATCATAACTCAAAAATTCCGAAGTGCAAAATAAAATAAGAGGCTCATCAAAACACAGATGCCAATAATATGCATCACCCAGAAACGCGTTACTATCTGCGTCTCTTTCCAGCCGGACATCTCAAAATGATGATGTATCGGGCTCATCTTGAAGACCTTGCGGTGAAAGCACCTGATCGCGATGATCTGGATCGTGACCGACAATATCTCCACCCCAAAGAAGAAGCCCAGCGGGACCACGAATATGACGACGCCGGAATTGAGGCAGATGGAGAGCAGCAGCCCGGCAAGAAAGTGCGCGCCGACGTCGCCCATAAATACCGAGGCTGGGTTTGTGTTGTGCCAGAGAAAGCCGAGACAGATGCCGCAGGCCGCGGCGATGACGAGCATCATGGTAGGGCCTCCGTCGATGAAAGAGAGCGCGCACATAAAAGAGATCAGGGCGCAGCCAGCGGCCAGGCCGTCGAGGCCGTCCGTTACGTTCACCGCGTTCTGAAGGCCGACGCCGATAAAGGTCACCAGCGCGACATAGGAAATATGCGAGACTTCAAGGCCGGGGAAGATGAAGAACGGCGGCTGCGAGACCCACAGCGCCCACGGCAGGGTGACGGCGACCTGCAGCGCAAGCTTCTGCAGGCTCTTGAGGCCGTCGCTTGAATGGCGGCTGTATTTGAGCCAGTCGTCTACGAAGCCGACCGCCGCCGCAAGCACCGGATAGGAGACGACCTGCGCCGCGTAAAGCGGGGAAAATTCGGCGTCCATCATCACTATCAAGGGAACGGCGAGCAGCAGCACGGGGATGAAGACGATGCCGCCCATCGTCGGCGTCCCCATCTTCGTCTTTTCGTGCCATGAAGGGCCGTACAACTTCGTCACCTGTTCGATCTTCAGGCTGTGCATGACGCTGATCCACCTGCCCTGGAGGAATATCTCCAGGGCAAAGGCAAAGAATAGGATGGCTGTGAATTCAATGAACATCTCAGGCCTCCGTCAGCGCGCCCACGACCTTCTTCAGGCCATAAGAGTTCGAGCCCTTGACGAGGATCATCTTATTATCAAGGTCGCCGTAATCGATTTTGGAGATCAGCTCTTCCAACGAGGAAAACAGCGTCATCCCCGCCGGCAGCGGAGCGCACGCGCGCCACTCTTCGCCGAGCAGCATGACGCCGTCGAAATCCCTTACCTCTTCTATTATTCCGCGGTGCCACGCCGGAGCGCCCTCCCCCAGCTCCCGCATCCCCGCGAGGATGGCCAGCTTCCTGACGCCGAGGCTTTCGGCGGCCGCGCGGGTGTTGCCGATAGCGGCGCTCATCGATGCCGGGTTCGCGTTGTAGGCTTCGTCTATCACCCAGCCGCGGGGCGAGCTGCGCTTACAAAGGCCGCGTCCCGAAATCGGAGCCAGCTCCGCGATGCCCTCGGCCGCCTCCGGCTCCGTAAGACCGAGATATGAGGCTACGGCGACGGCATAACCCATGTTATGGGCGTGCTGCATGCCGAAGAGCGAACAGGAAAGGACGATATCCCTTCCCTCGCGGCTGAGCAGCGCCGTGGTCCTGGGACCGTTTTCATCGAGTCTGACTTTTGCCTCCTTGATCCTGAAAGCGGAGCCCTCTTTGGTCCCAACGGAGATTTTTTTAATGTTATCCAAATTATAAGACATATAGCCATTTAAGAGCTCATTGTCATTATTGAAGACTACGGCCGCAAGCCGGGGGCTTTTACATATTTCGAGCTTGGCCCGCAGAACGCCCTCAAGGCTGCCGAAGCCCTCCAAATGACAGGGGGCGACCTCCGTAATGACGGCGATCTCAGGCGGGAAATGGCTGACCATCTCGGCGATCTCGCCAAAATGGCTGGTGCCGAGCTCCAGGACGAGCACCTCCGTATCCTCGGCCATAGCCAGTATCGTGAGGCTGCATCCGATCAGCGTGTTGAAGCTCCTTACCGCGCTGTGCACGCGGGATTTCTTTTTCAGGGCCGCCGCCGTCAGCTCCCGCGTCGTAGTCTTGCCCACGCTGCCGGTGATCGCGGCCACCTTCGGCGAAACACGCCGCAGGTACTCCTCCGCCAGCACGGCAAGCGCCCTCTGCGTATCATCCACGGCGATGAAGCTGACGCCTGAATATTCGGCGCCGCGGACATTGAGGCGTTCCAGCTCCGCGGCGTCGACAAGCAAAAGCTTGGCGCCGCGCTCTATCGCCTGATGGAGATAGAGGTGCCCGTCCGTAACGGCGCCCTTTATCGCGACAAAGGCGTCGCCGGGAGCCACGTCGCGGCTGTCGCACTTCCAGCCGCGGGAAATTCTGACGTCCGGCCCGTAATAGCTGCCTCCGCACAGGCGCGCTCCCTCTGAAACTGTGAATAGCGGCATCATAGAACTCTCCTTCCTCTCATCCGGCACCAGTCCTCCATTATTTCTCTGTCGACAAGCGGTATAGAGAAATCTTTGAATACCTGACGCGTTTCCGGACCGCGTCCCGCGATCACGACGATGTCGCCGGCCGACGCCATGTCGAGCGCCAGGCAGATGGCCTCTCTCCTGTCCGTTATAAGCTTATAGGGCGTGGCGTGCCTCTTCACCCCGGGCTCTATACCCGCGATGATCGCTTCCGGATCTTCGCCCCTTGGATTGTCCGAAGTCACCACCACATAGTCGCCGAGCCTCGACGCCGTCTCCCCAACTATCGGACGTCTGGATATGTCGCGCTCTCCGCCAAGGCCGAAAACGACGTAAAGCCTCCCGCCGCAGACCTGCCTCACCGCGCCCAGCGCCTTTTCAAGGCCGTCTGACGTGTGGGCGAAATCTATGACGCAGGTCACGCCGTTATCGAGCCGATAGCGTTCAAGCCTCCCGGGGACCTGCGGCATCGCCTCAAGGGACTCGATCGCGGCCGCGGCCGGGACGCCGGCTGCGCAGGCAAGGGAGAGCGCCTGCAGCGCGTTCATAACGTTATAGCCTCCAAGGGCTGGCAGCTTTATGCCTTTATTACCGGACAAGCCCGGAGCTTTCACCTCTATTGCGAGCCCCTCTTCGGAGACGCTCAGCACTCTGGCGAAAAAATCGGCCTCTTCCATCCGCATACTGTACGAGACGGCCCTTTTGCCCAACTCACGCCGGAGCCTCATTCCATACTCGTCATCGATATTTATCGCGGCGATGCCGTCGTCTTTCATATATTTACCGAATAAAGCCCTCTTCGCGGAAAAATAATTTTCCATATCCGTGTGGTACTCAAGGTGCTCTGGGGTCAGGTTTGTAAATCCGATCCTGTCGAAAGAAATGCCGCTGATACGCCCCTGGGCGATCGAATGAGAAGAGGCCTCCATCACGCAGGCGCCGCATCCGTTTTCGACCATTCTCGCCAGCAGGCCCTGCAGATCCGCCCCTTCGGAGGTCGTATGCTCGGCCTCTTCCTTTTTTTCGCCGTCGTCATTGATCACGGTCCCGGCAAGTCCCGTCTTCACGCCCGCGGAAGCCAGGATCGCCCGCGTCAGAAAGGCCGAGGTCGTCTTTCCATTGGTGCCGGTCACCGCGAACATCGTCATCTTTTTCGACGGATATCCGTGTATCACGGAGGCGACCTCGCCCATCCCGGACCTGACGTCGCGGATGATTATCTGCGGAACGGCGGCGGCGCACCGGCGTTCGCACAACAGCGCCGGAGCTCCCGCCGATACGGCTTGGGCCGTAAATTCATGCGCGTCGCTGTGGTCGCCTTTCGTCGCGGCAAACATTACGCCGGGCCCCGCCTTGCGGCTGTCGCAGACCATGCCGCCGAGTTCTATCGAAGCGGGATCACATCCGTCGGGAAGGAACGTCTCGTATTTTATCGAATTTTTCGCGAGCTCCGAAAGCAGCCCGCTTAAAAGTATCGCCATCTATGTAATCCCACCTTTCCACATATCCGGTTCGCACGGCCCGCTGGAGCGCGGAGAATGACGCTACAGAATCTCCCTGCGGTTGATGCGGCACCAGTCCTCCATGATCTCCTTGTCGACGAGCGGTATCGGCCCGTCCCTCAATATCTGATGGGTCTCGGGGCCGCGTCCGGCAATCACAACGACATCGTCAGCTCCCGCCTGGTCAAGCCCGTAATAGATGGCCTGACGCCGGTCGACGATCGCCGCGTACGGGGTGTCGTGTTCCTTGACTCCCGGCTCTATCGCGGCCATGATCGCGGCGGGGTCCTCGCTGCGCGGGTTGTCCGAGGTGATAACGACAAAATCCCCCAGACGCGAGGCGATCTCGCCCATCACGGGGCGCTTTGAGGTGTCGCGGTCCCCGCCCGCGCCGAAGACGACGTAGAGTTTCCTTTTGCAGATCGGACGCACCGCGCCGAGGACCTTCTCCAGCCCGTCGGAGCTGTGCGCGAAATCTATCACACACGAGGCCCCGTTATCCAGACGATAGCGTTCGAGGCGTCCCGGCACCTGCGGCATCTGCCCCAGCGCATCGAGCGCCGACTGCGCGGAGACGCCTATCGACCAGGCCAGCGAAAGCGCCTGCAATGCGTTCATTACGTTGTATGCCCCTAATATGGGCAGTTTTATAGATTTCTTTTCAGGAGATTCAGGGGTTTTTACCTCTATATCCAACCCTTCGACCGTTACGTTCTTCACCGCGGCGAAGAAATCGGCCTCCTCGTTAAGCATACTATAGGAAAGTGCTCTTTTGCCGAGCGCCTCGTAAAGGCGGCGTCCGTAAGGGTCGTCGATATTTACCGAAGCCTGCCAGTTGTTTCTCATGTAACCGTCAAAAAGCGTTTTCTTCGCGAGGAAGTAATGCTCCATATCTTTATGGAAGTCAAGGTGATCGAGCGTGAGGTTTGTGAAACCGGCGCGGTCGTAACGAAGGCCGTCTATGCGCCCCTGCACGATCGCGTGCGACGAGGCCTCCATCACGCAGGCCTTGCAGCCGTTTTCAACCATGCGGGCAAGCATGTTCTGAATGTCGCAGCCCTCGGGGGTCGTATGCTCGGCCTCTTCTATTTTTTCTCCGTCGTCGTAGAGGACGGTGCCCATCAATCCCGTTTTTATACCCGCGCGATTCAAGATCGCCTGGGTCATAAAGGTGGAGGTAGTTTTGCCGTTCGTACCGGTAAGGGCGATCATCGTCATCTTCCTCGCGGGTTCGTCATGAAGCAGGGAGGCCACCTCTCCCATCGCCGAGCGCACGTTGCGGCAGATTATCTGCGGTACAGGAACGTCTGCCTCACGCTCGCAGAGCACCACCGGCGCCCCGGCCGCCACCGCAGAGGGAATGAAGTCATGGGCGTCCTTATGGCCGCCCTTCGTCGCCGCAAAGATCACGCCCGGGCCGGCCTTGCGGCTGTCACAGACCATGCCTTTCAGTTCTATCTCGTCCGCGGCGCATCCCTCCGGGATATGTATCCTATACTCTATCGGGCCCTTCTCCAACGTCAAAATGAGCTTGCACAAATTCATAACCAGCACCCCTTCTCCAATTAGACACTCAATACCAAAGAGCCGTTTTTACGGCCTTCTCCCTAGATCTTTCCGGGAGCGATCTGAACTATATCTTCCACTATCGATTTAAAAACTGGAGCCGCGATCTGGCCTCCGTAATAACGTGCGCCTTTAGGCTCGCCGATGCTGATGAGCATCACATATTGAGGCTTCTCGGCGGGCCAGAAACCGACGAAAGAGGCCACATACTGTCCCTTAGCATACTGCCCGGAGGCTGCGATCTGCGCGGTGCCGGTCTTTCCGGCGATCGACACCTTATCAGACTTGGCAAGCTTCCCGCCGCCCTCGGCGACGACTCGCCGCATCGCCTCTCTGATAAAATCCGAGGTCTGCCTGGATACGACCTGATAGCGGACGCGGCGCGTACCCTTATGTATCACTTTGCCAAGGCTGTCGCGCACTTCGTCTATCACATACGGTTTAAGCAGAGTGCCGCCGTTTGCGAGGCTCGAAATAGCCATGACGATCTGCAGCGGCGTTACGGCGATGCCCTGACCGATAAAGATGTTTGCGGGAACGGTTCCCAGCCACTCTTCCGGCTGCTTTATCAGTCCGGATTCTTCCCCGGCGATTTCCACCTCGGTCTTGTCGCCGAAGCCAAACTGTTTCAGCATACCATAAGCTTGGTATTTCGGCACCCCCATGGACATTAAAGACATGCCGATATTACACGAATTCATCAGGACATGCGTCAGGTCCTGCTTCCCGTGAGCCCTTTTGTTGACGTCGCTCATCGTGCGGTCGAACAGCTTCATCGTGCCGTGGCAGGTGTAGCTGCTGTTTCTGCCGGCGCTGCCGGTTTCCAGCGCGATCGACATCGTGATCGGCTTGAAGATCGATCCCGGTTCAAAGACACGCCCCACGGCGTTATTGCGCACGGCATTCGTGTTTACGAGATTCTTCCTGTTGTTGGGATTTAAGGTGGGATAGCTGGCAAGCGCGACTATCTCGCCGGTATATGGGTCGACGCATACGCCCGAGGCCCAGGCCGCGTCTACGGCCTTCGCCCCTTCGCTGAGCCGCCACTCCATGATCTGCTGTACTCTGGAATCTATCGTCAGCTTTATCGAGCCGGCCGTATCCTTCACCACGCCAGACCGGCCGCTCATAATATCCATCGCGTTGCCCTTTGAATCGCGGGCCAGGAAGCGGGTCCTGGGCGGCGAATATAGTATATGGTTCCACGCCAGCTCAACTCCCGCCTGCCCGTATTCATCTATATCGCAAAAGCCCAGCACATGAAAAGCCAGTGATTCATGCGGGTATATCCGTCTTTTTTCGGATAATGTATAGAGGCCGGGGACCTTCATATCCGCAAGCTTGTCCGCCCGCTCTTTCGGCAGGCTGCGCCCCACCCAGTGAAAGCGTCCGGGCAGTTCGCGGGAAAATTTTTTAGCCGCCGCCGCTCCGAATGTGCCTTTCAGCACGTCGGCGCTCGCGGGGTCCCAGTATTTAGGGTCGATAAAAAAACTTGTGGAGGGTACCGATATGGCGAGCGGCACCCCCCTGCGGTCCTCTATTTTACCGCGCGACGCGCTCACCGCGACATTCGCCCAGTATTGTTTTTGGGATTGCAGCACAATGCGGCGGTCCGGCCAGAGCTGTACCTTGGCCGTCCCTATTGCCAGCACGGCCAGGACTATATAGGCCGCCAGCCACACCGATTTTGAGCTGCGCCGCTCATCGGCCGGCTCTCTTCTAATTCTTGGCATGAGCCTGCTTTACGAAGGGATTCAGGTTTTCGATAAACCCGCCCTTTTCCACAGCCTCTTCCTTCACCTGCGCCAGCCTTACAGACCGTTCGTCAAGCTTGATCACCTTTATATTCTCGGCGTTGTTCATGCCAAGGCTGCAGCGAGCGTAATTATAGACCCTGGCGGGAGAAAGAAGCTGCGCGTAGCGGCGGGAGAGAACGAGGTTTTCCTCCTTGCTGAGCTCTATTCTGCTTGCAGTCTCCGAGATGCGGTGTTCCAGATAAAGGCCATAAAGTCTAAGCGTCCCCAGCGCCGCCGCGCAGAGGAAAACGCAAAGAAAACTTATCACTAAAAGCGACGAATGCTTTGTCTCGCTTTCATGCTTGTGCTCCTTGTAACGCATTATATTTCATCCCCCTCTTTCTCATCGTCTTCTTCGTATCTCTGAAAGATCCTCAGTTTTGCGCTGCGTGACTTATAATTTCTTTCGATCTCTTCCTCTGTCGGCAGAATGGCCTTTCGCGGGACCGGCTCTCCGAGCTCATCTTCCTTCCATTTACGGAAGCGGTGCTTCACCATCCGGTCCTCCAGCGAATGATAGGAGATGACGATCGCCTTTCCGCCCGGATTCAGCAGCTCGGCCGCGCCGTCCAACGCCTCGCTGAGAGCGTTTATCTCGTCGTTTACGGCTATCCGCAAAGCCTGAAAGATCTTTCTCGCCGGATGTCCGCCCATCTTGCGCTGGACCGGCGCCGGAAGTATCCTCCTGATAAGCTCCACAAGCTCCGTCGTGCTGTGAAGCTCGCCGCCATGCTCGCGGTGGCGCACGATGCCCTTGGCGATCTGAAAGGCATAGCGTTCCTCGCCATAGTCGCGGAAGATCTCCGTCAGCTCCCTGATGTCGGCAGTACGCAGTATCTCCTCAGCCTTTGGATGACAAGATTCCTCGTCGCCGGCGTCCATCCTCATATCGAGCGGGCCGTCATACTGGAAAGAGAAGCCGCGCTCAGGCTCCGTTATCTGCAGGTTTGAGACTCCAAGGTCGAACAGGATGACATCCGCGCCCGAGAAACCCTCTTTTTCTTTCAACAAGCCGATGTTTCTAAAATTATCCGCGACAATCTCAAAACGCGGCGCGAAAGGAGATAGCCGCTCCAGGGCGATCTCGCGGGCCTCGGCATCCTGGTCGAAGCCATAAAGAAAAGCTCGCGGGCATTTCTTCAATATTTCAATACTGTGGCCGGCAAGACCGAGCGTCGCGTCAATGACGGTCTCTACCGAATCCGGCGATTCAACGGCCGCAAGCACCTCGTCCAGCATTACCGACAGATGTTCTTTCATATCTCCTCTAAGTCCTCAGCCAGTTCGCTGAAATCCGAAAGCACCTCTCTGCGGTGCTCTTCCCACTTCGCCGTATCCCATATCTCCATGTGATCCTCGGCGCCGATCAGCGTGATCTCCGTCTCCGCCCCCGCGTAATCGCGAAGTATCTGCGGTATCAGTATCCTGCCTGCGCCGTCTATCTCCTGCTCCGTAGCCATCGAAAGCAGCACGCGGCGAAAATCACGCGTCTTCTTTTTAAAAGAAGAGAGGTCTTTGAGTTTAAGAAGCAGCTCTTCCCAGCGCGGTACGGGGTAAAGAGCGATACAGCGGTCGATGCCGATAGTAGCGACAACGGACGAACCCAGCTCTCCGCGAAACTTCGCCGGAAGAACCGTTCTGCCCTTGCTGTCCAATTTGTGGTTATAACTCCCCACTAGCATCGACAATTCACCCACTTTCTACCACTTTATCCCACTATGCAACACCTTATACTCTCAAAGTTGATTTCGCAACGCAAAGGAATCCAAAGTGATGACCAAAATAGGGCCTATAGAACTATTGTTGAAAAAGGTCAGTTGCCATGCGGATTTTAACTACTTTTTTGGTCTGTTTTCAACAAATACTATCTAAAAGTATGCATACAAGAAATGCGGCGTTTCCTTATTTATTTAAGCAATATTACTTAACAGGATAAAAAAATAATGACGCCGCACGCTCAAAAGAGCTGTGCGGCGTCATAAAGAGCACCCAATAAGCCGGGTTTTGTAAAGAGCTTACGCTCCCTCCAGCCATTTATCTAACCCCGTACTTGCATACGGGAATGAGCGGTCGTACCCGGAAGTCAGCGGGCCGCCTCAACCTTCCCTATTCGACCTTGCTCCGGATGGGGTTTGCCAGGCCCGCAGGTTCCCCTGACGGCCGGTGGGCTCTTACCCCGCCTTTTCACCCTTACCGCTGATATCAGCGGCGGTTTGCTTTTCTGCGGCACTTTCCCTGGGTTCGCACCCGCAGGAATTTCTCCTGCATCCTGCCCTGTAGAGCCCGGACTTTCCTCCCGCGCTGTGCGCCGGCGGCTGGATTAGATACTCCGGTAGGTAATTATATCATAGAATCAGGTGAATCCAGCGGAAAGGTTTCGCTGGCAAAACTGTGCGACGGCGAACTGACACCGGCCATGACCGGCGAGGCAGATCTTAAAAAGCTCATTGAGTTAATTATCCGCGGCGGTTGGCCAGGCAGTCTGGGGTTGTCTCAGAAGCAAGCGGCACTGCTGCCCACGGAATACTTGAATGCCGTCATTGACGACGACGTGTACCGCATCGACGGCATCAAGCGCGACACGTCCAAAATGCGCTTGCTGCTTCGCTCGCTGGCCAGAAATGAGAGCACCACTGTCACCAATAAAACGCTGATGAAGGACATCAAGTCTGTGGACGACGAGGAAATTGACTCAAACACTGTCTCGGCCTATCTGGATATTTTCAGGCGGCTGTTCATCACGGACAATCAGCCGCCGTTTTCCACCGGCATCCGTTCATCCATTCGCATCAAGCAGGCGGAAAAACGGCATTTTTCCGACCCCTCGCTGGCCTGCGCTCTGCTAAAGGCAACATCCGTCAGTTTGTTGAACGACCTGGAAACGCTTGGATTTTTATTCGAGGCCCATTGTGAGCGGGACCTGCGCATTTACGCAGAATCCTTCGGAGCTAATTTGTACCACTATCAGGATTATAGAAACCAGGAGATCGACGCAGTTATCGAGCTGCCGGACGGACGCTGGTGCGCCTTTGAGATCAAATTAGGCGCCAACCAAATCGATGCCGCGGCCGCTAACCTGATAGGGATTCAAAAACAGATTGCCGCTGACACTAACGGCATGGCGCCCGCCGTTCTTTGCGTCCTCTGCGGCATGGCAAACGCCGCCTACCGGCGCACGGACGGCGTGTTTGTGATACCGATCACGGCGCTGAAGGACTGATCGATTAATACATATCACTCCAAACACGCACATAACAGCAAGAAGTTTCGGAGCATGATCCTGCAAGAATGTACGGCTAGAGCGTGTTTTTTACATCAGAACGCGGTGAACCTCCTTTAGCAGCTCCGCTATCTTCAGACCCTGCGGACAGTGTGATTCGCATATATGGCAGGAGACGCATTTATCGGCCTTTCTCTGTCCCTCGCGGTAGGCCTTTTTAAGCGACTCGTCTTTAGTCAGCATATACTTGTTGTAATAGGAAAAAGCGCTCGGTATCAGCACCGTCTTCGGGCAGGGCATACAATACTTGCAGTCCGTACATCCAATATGTTTCTGCGTTTCAAACGTCGCACGAAGTTTTTCTATCAATTCTTCCTCATCCCCGGTCATCACACCGAGGGCGGAATTCTCAAAGATACGCAGGTTGTCATTGAGCTGTTCCATTGAAGAAACGCCGCTGAGGATGACGGAGACCTCCGGCTTGTCATAGAGCCAGCGGAAAGCCCACTCCGCCAGTGAGCGCCTTACCGGAAAGTTTTCTATCAGCCGTTTGCCCTCCGGCGAGAGGTCGGAGACGAGCGAACCGCCGCGCAGCGGCTCCATGATCGTCACCGGCAGCCCGCGCGAGGCCGCGTACCTCAACCCTTCGACGCCGCCTGCCTGGGGTTTTTCGTCAAGAATGTTGAGCTGTATCTGCGCCATGTCCCAGTCATACAGGTCTATGACCTCTTTGAACGCCTCAAAGGTATTATGGATGGAAAAACCTTTGTGAAGTATTTTGCCCTTTTTCTGCATCTCTTCAAGGAACTTAAACCCCTCCAGCTTTTTGACCTTGCCCCAGACGCCGGGGCTGAGGTTGTGCAGCATGTAGACGTCAACATAATCGGTCTTGAGACGCAGCAGCTCCTCGTCGAGGAATTTTTCCATGTCCTCGTATTTGTCCACATTGATCACTGGGCATTTCGTCACAAGGTAAGTCCTGTCGCGGTAGCCGCCAGCCAGCGCTTTGCCGACCAGCTCTTCGCTGCCCGGATAGACGTAGGCCGTGTCAAGGTAGTTCACGCCGCCGTCGATCGCGCGGCGAACGATGTTTACGGCCTCCGCCTCGTCGGCGGGCAGCCTCATGCAGCCGAGGCCGAAGCGCGACACCCTCATGCCGGTCCTGCCAAAATCGATATATTCCATTTATCCATCCCCGCTTTCGATTCAACTGTCTCTTAATTATAGCCTCAATATAAAAAACAGTGCGCCCGAAGGACGCACCGCCTTTTATCTTTTAACTGTGTGAGCGTCAGTGGTTTCTGACGATCTCCTTGATTACCATCAGCCTGCTCAGCGTCGAACGCTCCATCTCTTCGAGCTTCATGGAGATGGAACGGATCGCCTCGGTGTAGGAGGGGATCATGACGTGCTCCAGGGCGTTGACCCTGCGGCGCGTCCTTTCGATCTCGAGGGCCATCGCGCGCACCGCCTTCTCCTCCGCCGCGAGGTGGACGAGTTTCGGCATGACTTTGAGGAACTTTTCAAGGGCGACGTCGAGGCTGCCCGGCGAGGTCGCGAGACCGTAATTGAGCTCCGCGTGCTGCTCGGGAAGTTCGTATTCGGGGACGCGCACGCTCATCACATTTTTGTATTCGACCTCGACTCTAAGGTCGCCGCCGGCGGCCATCAGCGTCTGTTCGAGCATCTGCGGCAGCGTCTGGGCACGGGCCATGAGGAAACCGCCGTAGCAGTCGCCAAGCTCGCGCTCCACCTCTTTGCGCAGCTCATAGACGGCCCGCGCGCGGACGAGGAATTCCTTTACAAGGGCGTCCTGCTTGTCCTTGAGAAGTTTGTGTCCCCTCTTGGCGACGACGAGCAGCCTCTTGAGCCGCGAAAGCTCCATTCTATTGGGGTTGACATTAAGCGCCTTTGCCATCAGAGGTCACCCCTTCCTACGGCTTAGCCAGCTGTTCGAGATCCTCTTGTGCGGCGACGAGCGGCTTCAGATACTTCTCTATGTATTCGTCTCTTACGCGCTTGAGTTCGCGCACCGGGACTATCGTCAGCAGCTCCCATCCGAGGAGCAGCGTGTCTTCGATGGTGCGGTTCTCATATTCGCCCTGACGCACGTATTTGTCCTCAAAATCGTCGGCGAACTTCGCGAAGGCCTTGTCCTCGTCGGAGAGCGCGCCTTCGCCGAGGATCACGGCGAGTTCTTTGGCCTCTTTACCGCGCGAGTAGGCGGCGAAGAGCTGGTTCATGAGGTCGGCGTGGTCTTCGCGCGTCTTGCCCTTGCCGATGCCCTTGTCCTTGAGGCGCGAGAGCGATGGCATGACGTCGACCGGCGGGTAGATGCCCTTGCGGTGCAGCGTACGCGCGAGGATGATCTGTCCCTCCGTGATGTATCCCGTCAGGTCGGGGATCGGGTGGGTCTTGTCGTCTTCCGGCATCGTGAGGATCGGTATCTGCGTGATGGAGCCCTTTTTGCCGCGCAGACGTCCGGCGCGCTCGTACATGGTCGCGAGGTCCGTGTAGAGGTATCCGGGATAGCCGCGGCGTCCGGGGACTTCCTTGCGCGCCGCCGAAATCTCTCGCAGAGCTTCGCAGTAGTTCGTAAGGTCGGTGAGGATGACGAGGACGTGCATTCCCTTTTCAAAGGCGAGGTATTCCGCGGCGGTCAGCGCGAGGCGCGGCGTGGAGATACGCTCGATCGCGGGGTCGTCGGCGAGGTTGACGTACATGACGGTACGTTCGAGAGCGCCGGTCTTGCGGAAGTCGTCCATGAAGAAGGATGCCTCTTCAAAGGTGATGCCCATCGCGGCAAAGACGACCGCGAAATCCGAGTGTCCGCTGATGACCGTCGCCTGGCGCGCGATCTGCGCCGCCATCTTGTTGTGGGGCATGCCGCTTCCGGAGAAGATAGGCAGCTTCTGTCCGCGTACCAGCGGGTTCATGCCGTCTATCGTCGATATGCCGGTCTGGATGAACTCCGAGGGGAAGTCGCGCGAGAAGGGGTTCATCGGGTTTCCGTTGACGTCAAGGTAGGTCTCGGGGATTATGCCGGGGCCGCCGTCGATGGGGTCTCCGCGTCCGTTGAAGATGCGCCCCAGCATGTCTTTGGAGACCGGGAGCTTGAGGACGTCTCCGAGGAAGCGGACTTCCGTCGAGTTGACGTCTATGCCGCTGCTTCCCTCATATACCTGGACGAGGGCCCTGTCCTGATCTATTTCGAGCACGCGCCCGCGGCGGTGTTCGCCGTCTCCGAGCGTGATCTCCGCAAGCTCGTCATAGCTGACGTCATGCACCTTGTTGACCATCATAAGCGGGCCCGAAAGGTTCGATATCGTCCTGTACTTCTCAGGCAACCTCATCGTGCTCACCTCCAATTGCAAGCTGTTTGCCGAGTTCGGCTTTTATCTTTGTCTCAAGTTCGTCGAGTTTCGCGATGTCCGCCTCTTCCGTGTAGCGCATACGCGCGATCTCGTCACGTATCGGAAGGTCGATGACGGAGCGCAGCGAACCGCCGCGCTTCAGCGCCTGCATTCCCAGCTGATGGAAGGTGAGGATGTTGCGCAGCATCTTGAACTGTTTGTCCATCGAGGCGTAGGTGTCTATCTCATGGAACGAGTTCTGGTGAAGGAAGTCCTCTCGAATCGACTTCGAGGTCTCAAGCACCATGCGTTCCTCTTTTGAAAGGGCGTCGACGCCGACGAGGCGGACGATCTCCTTCAGTTTGTCTTCGTCTTCGAGCAGGGCCATCGCCTCGGTGCGGTAGACGCTCCATTCGCCGTCGTAGAACCCGTCCCAGTATTCGCCGAGCTTCTGCGCGTAGAGCGAGTAGCTGTTGAGCCAGTTGATCGCCGGGAAGTGGCGCTGGTAGGCGAGCTGCGCGTCGAGGCCCCAGAAGACCTTCGTGACGCGGAGGGTGTTCTGCGTTACAGGCTCGGAAAGGTCGCCGCCTGGAGGCGAAACGGCTCCGATGACTGAGACCGCGCCCTCGCGGCCGTCTTTGCCGAAGCAGATCGCGCGGCCGGCCCTTTCGTAGAAGGAGGCGAGGCGCGTGCCGAGGTAGGCGGGGTATCCCTCTTCGCCGGGCATTTCCTCAAGGCGTCCCGACATCTCGCGCAGAGCTTCGGCCCAGCGTGAGGTGGAGTCGGCCATGAGGGCCACGGAGTAGCCCATGTCGCGGAAGTATTCCGCGATCGTGATGCCGGTGTATACGGAGGCTTCACGGGCGGCGACGGGCATGTTCGAGGTGTTCGCGATGAGCAGCGTCCTCTTCATGAGCGGCTGTCCCGAGCGCGGGTCTTCGAGTTCCGGGAATTCGAGAAGGACGTCGGTCATCTCGTTTCCGCGTTCGCCGCAGCCGATGTAGACGACGATCTCTGCGTCGGCCCACTTCGCGAGCTGGTGCTGGATGACCGTCTTCCCCGATCCGAAGGGGCCGGGGACGCAGGCGGTGCCGCCGCGCGCGATCGGGAAGAATGTATCGACGACGCGCTGTCCCGTAGTGAGCGGGACCTCAGGCGGCAGGCGCTTGACGACGGGACGCGGGCTGCGGACGGGCCAGCGCTGGAGCAGCTTGATCTCGTGCTCTTTCCCCTTTTCGTCCACGATGACCGCGACTGTCTCTTCGACGGTGAACTCGCCGCTTTTGATCTCTTTTATCTTTCCGCTGACGCGGTGCGGGACCATTATCCGGTGATCGACGAGCACGGTCTCCTTAACGGAGCCGATAATGTCTCCGGGGCCGGCTTCGTCGCCCTCTTTAAGCAGGGGCTCAAAGGGCCACTTGCGGGTCCGGCTTACCGCGGGAACGCTGATCCCTCGTAAAATATAGGGGCTGGCGGCCTTTTCCTCTATCGCTTCGAGGGGACGCTGTATCCCGTCGAAGAATTCCTCTATGAGTCCGGGGGCCAGCTCGACGCTGAGCGGCTCGCCGGTGCTGACGACGGGCTCGCCGGGGGCCAGTCCCGATGTTTCCTCATAGACCTGAACTGACGCCTTGTCGTCTTTTAGTTCGATTATCTCACCAACAAGGCCTGCTTTGCCGACCTTAACGACATCGAACATGCAGGCGCCGGCCATTCCGCCTGCGATCACAAGCGGGCCGGATATCTTTTCGATGTACCCGGTAACGGCGTTGGGTGTGGTCAATTACATCGCCTCCATCATTATCATCATTTCTCACCAAATATATCCATGCCGACCGCGCGTTCGACGTTGCGGCGTATCGATTCAAGCCCTATACCCTGCGAGCCTTTCTGGTTTGGCACGGGTATAATGCTAAGGTCCATATATTCGTTTATCTCATCCACGGTATCCCGGTACTTCACGAAGAGCTCCTCTTCGAGGAAGAGCACGGCATAGCCTGAACGCGAAAATTTATGAAGGACGGGGGCTATGCCCTCGCTGTTCTCCTCCGTGAGAACGACCACGTCCAGGCCGATAGCCTTGAAGGGCAGTATGCTCTCATAGCTGCCGACGGCGGCCATTGGCGCCCTCTGTTTAGACGTAGGCATGGCGCAGGAGCCTCCTTACCTGATCTTTGTCCTGCCTGTTGGCCTTTGAGACAGCGATCATCCGAATATTTTTTACTTCAAGCTCCTTCGCCCACAGATAGGCAATCACATTGCCCGGTGCGTCGGGGCTGTATTTGCTCTTTGCCGCGATCTCGAGGTAGAAGTCGTCGAGCTCCCTCTCGATGTCCATTATTATCTCGGCAAAGCCCGCCGCGTTGTCGACCCGGCCAAGCAGCGGCGAAAAATCGGTGAAATCGATCATCCTGCCCCATGTTTCAAAGGGCTCGGAGATCATCGGAACAAGGATGTTCAGATCGATCTTCCCGCCTTCGTGCATGAAGGCAGCCGCGCGCGCGGCCTCGAAGCCGAACCTTTTGAGCCGCAGCAGCGAGCGGATGTTTTCTCCGTCGATCCTCGTGCGTACCCAGCCAAGTATCTCCGGCATACCCAGCGCCTGAGCCTCTTTCAGCATTACGTCGAACATCTGGCGGTCAAGCAGCCTCTCCGTCTCAAGCACATCTTTGCTCTGTTCCCAGACAGAGATGCATTTTGGATAGAGGGTGTTGAGGCCGAAGGGCAGAAGCTGATATTCCTCAGCCTCCGCGTCTGAAATGAGCCTGTCGACGGGATAGGAGGCCAGAGAGGTGAGAAGGTCCCATCTCTTTTTGCCGCCGCTCCTGGCGTTGAAGAGGCTCTTCAGCATCACCTTGACGTTGCTGAAGTCATACTGCAGGCGAAGCAGGTTTATCAGTTCCTTGTCTGGAACAAAGGAGCCGATCTCCTCATAGGTATCGTGAAGGGCGGTTTCAAGTACCTTGTCAAAACCGCTCTCGCCGGAGACTGATGTCAGCACAGACGCGTAGGATGTCTCCCCAAGGATCTTGAGGACGGAGGCCGTGTCTTCGGCATCCAGCAGCCTTGCGAAGGCCGCGGCATCAAGAAGGCGCTGCTCCATAGCGCGAATGCGCGCTACGGCGTAACCATAAGCCTCCTTACGTGACATCAGACCACCTCCTTCATCATTCTGACGGGAACAAACGCTTTACAACGTCGGCTTCCTGTTTTTCCTGTAGGACTTTTACGAGCATATCCCATGAGCAGTCTATGCTGGTGCGGCCCCTTAAGAGGATGAAGCCGCCGGCGATATCGGCTTTTTCCTCGGAAAGCTCAAGGGTTGAGCCATGTTCGCAATTGTAGGAGGCCAGCCATTCGCCGTCGATGTATTTTTCGCCGCGGCCGACGAGGACCTTCTCGTCGCGCGTACTGACGGCTTCGTCAAGGAGGCGGGCGCAGAATCCGAGATATTCGTCCTTCGGGAGCTCGGCCATCTTAACGAGAGCCTGGCGGTAGACGTCCGCGATAAGGTCCCTCTTGGCGCGCAGCTTCATCTTTTCAACGTCAAGATTGGCCCCGATCTCCCTGCGCTTTATTATCTCAGGATGCTCAGCTTCAAAACGGGCGTCAAAGTCGGCCCTTATTTCATCACATTCCTGTCCTGACTTTTGGGTGATGACTTCAGCCTGTCCCTTAGCCTTTGAGAGGATCTCATCGGCCTCTTTCTGAGCGTCGTTTTTTATCTTTTCCGTAATCTGGGCTAAAGACATGAGTCCACGTCTTCTCTATTAAAGCTTGATCCCGTTGAGCAGCAGGATGCTGATAAGGAGTCCGAAAACGGCGTAGGTTTCGCACATGGCCGGGAGGATAACGGCCTTACCGATCTGCTCGGGACGTTTGGCGATCATGAGGATCGAAGCCGCGGAGGACTTGCCCTGCCATATGGCGGAATAGAAGCCCGATATCGCGATCGGAAGGCACGCGAAGCAGATGCCGAGCCCCTGCCATACGGTGATGGCCGCGCCGCCGGCGCCGAGAAGCCCTGATTTCTGCATCGCGAGGACTGCAACAAGCAGACCGTAGATGCCCTGCGTGCCGGGGAGCGCGAGAAGGACGAGCGCGTATCCGAATTTCTTCGGATCTTCCGTCATTATGCCGGCCGCCGCTTCATTTGCGAGGCCGATGCCCCAAGCGGAGCCCGAACCGGCGAAGCCGACGGCGAGAGCCGCCCCCAGTATAACGAGCATCTGTCCAAGCTGATCAGCCATTGTTGCGAGAATTGTTTCCATAATGAACCTTACCTCCTTGAAAGATTAGTAGCTTTTTATTGTGTTTAGTTTACGGAAGAATCTTCCTGGATCCGTGAATATTGAGCCGCGTTGCGAAGCGGCGTGAAATCTCTTCCCGTGGCGTTATAGAACTTGCCAAAGAACTCAACGTACTGGAGCCTCAGCGAGTGTATAAAAGCTCCGAGAAGGTTTACCACGATGCTGAATGTGTGTCCGACTACGAAAATCAGCACCGCGAGCACTATTCCCACGTACGGTACGCCGGCGACGAGCCCGGCCAGAAGGTTGATGACCATCCCGACAGCCGCGGAGCCGAGGCCGAGCGCGAGCAGACGGCTGTAGCTCAGCACGTCGCCGAGAAAACCGGTGACGTTGTAGAGGCTCAGGACGCCTGAGAAAAGCTTGGATGCCAGCCCCTTCTTCTCACGGCCCTGCGTGAGCACGAGCAGAAGCGCGCCGCCGATCGCGGCGATCTTTCCTGGCAGGAGCCATACGGGAGCAAGCGAGCCGGAAACGGCGCAGCCGTAGAGCACGAGGCCGCAGAGGAAGATGATCCAGCCGCCCTGGTCTGAAACGGCAGCCAGTTTATCTCCGGACTTCCAGTTCTCACTGAAAGCTATCGCAAGGCCGAACAGTACCTGAATGAACCCCAGCGCGAGCGATATCATGAGCAGCGTCATCGGGTCCCGCATCGGGTCGAGCACCTGCACGCTCTGCACCAGCGGAACGAGCGAGCCGAGGAAGGGAAACGCCGTGACGGCGTCGCCGAACCAGGAGCCGGTGAGCGCTCCCATGACGACGGACATCCCCATGCCGACCGTCATCATCACGAAGAACTTGCGAAGCGTCGGCGACAGGCGGTGCTTGACGAGGAAATAACCGAGTATACCGGCGACAACGAGGCCGTAGCCGCCGTCGCCGAAGCACATGCCGAGGAACACGAAGAAAAAGGGAGCCATCAGCGAGGTGGGGTCCACCTTGCCGTAGGTCGGCGTGCCGTACATTATCGTAAGCGGCTCGATGCAGGAGGCCCACGGCGCGTTTTTCAGCAGCGTCGGCGGCTCCTCGCCCTCATCCGGTTCGACGGCGGCAAGCTCCGTATAGGCGGAATATGCGTCCACCGTATACTCGACCTTTTTCATAAACGACTTAGGCGTCCAGAACTCCCATATGAGCACCTCTTCCGTCGGTTCTCCGGTCTCCATGGCCTCAAGCCGGTTGTGGAGGATCGTCCAGTAGTCGCCGTAGTTGCGCGCCATGCGGAGCCCTTCGTCGGCGGAGCTTGAAAGCTCCCCGATAAGCTCCTCTTCCTTCTTCTCAAGGCCGGATATCTCCGAAGAGAGAGTCTCTTTTTCCGCGGCCGCCGTCAGCGCGAAGTCCTTGGGCACATCGATGCGGGCGGCGCCGAATCCGGCGGCCGTATCCTGCAGACGTTCCAATTCGCTCTTACGGCAGAGCACAGCGAAAGTCTCGTTCGGGTCCTTTTCGCTCCCCGCAAGCCGCTGCATCTCGACCATATCTCCGAGCTCTTTCACAATACGCTCGGCCATGGCCTGCGCCGCAGCCTTCGGAGCCGAATAGATGGCGCCCGCGACCAAATCGGTGCCCGTGGTGAAGAATTCAAGCGGGTATTCGACGCTTTCAAGTAGCGTTATCTGGGAAAGCAGCCCCTTCAGACGCGATATATCGGCTCTGGTCTCGGTAAGACGACGCTCGATATCCCTCATCGAAGAGGTAAACTCCGTAAATTTCTTTTCGTTGACCTGCGCGGCAAGCTGATCAAAGGTGAATGTCGGGACCTCCCCGAGCATCTTTGCCAGTGAGCTCTCTTTTTTCACCTCGTAGGGTTCCAGCAGGCGCTGAAGGAATTTAGCGTCGCCGATAAGCTCGTCGACGCGGCGCCGCTTCTCGCGGATCCTGAACATCGCCTCGCTGTGCCCGGCTTCGCCCTCTTTGCTTACAAATTCGCAGCAGCCGAGCGCCTGCAGCTTTGCCGCCAGTTCGTCCGCGACAGCCCTATGAACAGCCATGCGCGCTTTACACATCTCGGCGAGAGCCATAAGCCGACATCACCTCTCTAACCAGCCAATTTGCAACTTCGTCTGTTTCGTTTTTCTTCTTCTCGTAGAATACTTTGGCTTCGGCCTCGCCGTTCGCGGTTATTTTCCGCGCTTTGGCCTCAGCCTCTTGCTCCGCGGCGGCGACTCGCTCCCGCCATTGTCTGTGGCACTGCTGTTTTGTGCTTTTGACAGACTGTTCCGCGTCCGCTTGAGCCGCGGCGACCATCTTCGCCGCCTCGCTTTTGGCGTTTGAAACAATACTCTTCGCAAGAGCCTCCTGATCTCTGATCTCCTGTGCCAAATTCTCTGCCAATAAGATCACCTCCCCTCCATAATCATAGGGTCACCCATATTACACCGTATGATTTTAACCGCATCTCTAAATTGCGTCAATTTTCACACATTACTATAAAATATCCCTAAACTTTCCTTAGACCGGATTTTTATTATTTTTAAGAGCCTTTTTACTGAAAAGAGTATGTAAAGATAAACAACTGTTAAAGTTCAACAAGGACGCTATTTTATACGCCTAATAACGGAACGTGCCTTACATTTTTTATAAAAGCTGACGAAATTTCGACTTTTATTATCCGAATACTTTTTACAAGTCAACGGCTATCTCTATTCCGCAGAAAACAGGTCAGAAAAAAGAGGCCGGGCTGAACTTGCCGGCCTCCTTGTTTACAGCAATCTGTGAGTTTCTTAATTTTTGTGTCGCTGCACAAAGATGATAAAAATACCTATCGCCCCGCGCACTCGCCGCGCCATGGGCAGACCGCGCACCTATCCTCTCTGCCGTTAAACGTTCCGGAGAGCGCGGCGACCGCCGCCGCCTCTATCGAGTCGCCGACCGCCGCGATATCGTCGGGACGATATATACGCACAGCTCTGCCTTCCTCCGGTGAGCGCAGGTATATGACGGCGGAGTCGATGGGAACGGCGCCGCCGCGCGGTTCAAAGAATTTGTGCAGGGCGTAGGCGTAGAACTCAAGCTGACGCTCGTAGTAGTAAGAGGGAGCGTATTCCTCGGACGAGCTTTTCCAGTCGCGCAGGTGGAGCCCGGAGGCGTCGCGCCAGAAAAGGTCCGTCGCGCCGATAAGGACGGTTCCCCGGTCTGGCACGCGGAAGGGCGTCTCGCGAAAGAGCCGGGCCGCGCCATCATCAGACGCAAGTTCCGCGAAACGGGAACATTCCCCGCTTTTCGCATATTCGAGCAGAAGTTCGCGTATCTCGCGGCGTTTGGCGTTGGAGGCGAATTCTTCTCTGAGCTCGACCGGCACGCGGCTCATCAGCGATTCGTACAGCTCTCCCCCTCGATTGAATGGCAGCCAGCGGGGCAGGCTCTCGGCGCGAAAATCCCAACGCGCCAGGAGCCAGTGCGTCAAAGAGCCGAAATCGGAACCGCCGCCCTCTCCGCCCTTTACCGTCCAGCTCAGAGTCCTGCCCTGACGGTATACGGTGCGGTAGGAGGCCGGACACCACGAGATAAGCGCGTAGGCCGAAGCCGAGATACGGGCCAGCTTTGCGGGGCTGACGGTTTTAAGCTCAAGTTCGCGCGCGGGGCTTTTGCCGCGGTACCCGGCGTATTTAGCGGCAGGCTCAGCGTCCTCCGTCACGTTGATGACGTTTTCAAAGGTCCCTTCCTTGATTATGCGGCTTAGGAAGGTTGTTCTTTCCGTTTTGGGGTCTTTAGGCTCCTTATAGGTGGAGCAGACGATGAGCTTGTCTTTCGCGCGCGTGAATCCAACGTACCACAGGCGCTCGCGTTCTTCGGCCTCGGCCGCCTTTTCTTCTCTTAGCTCCCAGCCGGCGGCGACGGTTTTTCCGCCTGACGTGCCGCCGTCGAGGATAAAGGCGGGGATCTCCTTCGCCGTGACGCCATATTTTTTTGAGACGAGGATCTTGCCGCCCTCCGTCTTGTTTTTATCAGCGTATTTAAGGGCTACGACGGGAAATTCCAGCCCCTTCGAGGCGTGGATCGTCATTACGCGAATGGCGTCAGTGTCTTCGTCGGCGTAATCCGGCTCTTCCTTAGCCCCCTGCGACGCGGCCTCGGAGAGCAGGTATTCGGCGCATCCCTTTAAAGATTTGCCCTGCGATTTTTCATATTCCTCGGCAAGCTGGGCGAGATGTATGATATTGGCGTTGACGCGCCGCCGGCGCAGGCCGCTGTAATTTTCAAGAAAATAGGGCTCTTTCAGCACTTCGAGTATCACGGAGGAGACGCCGGCCAGCAGTGCCCTGCGGCGAAGCGCGTCCAGCCGCGCCCATAACTGCGGACGTTCGCCGCGCACGACCTGTGCCAGAGGCAATTGGCCGCCGCCGCGGGAGAGCGCGGCCGCCAGCAGCCATTCCGTCTCTTCCTGGGGAACGCCGCTGAAGGGCGAGGCGAGCCAGCCGCCGAGGTACAGCGCGTTTTCCGGCTCCGCCAGCAGCGAGACGAGATTTATCATGTCTCCGGTCTCCCCGCGCGCGAAGTAGCTTTTATTTGTCGAAAGGATATAGGGCAGGCCGAGGCGGTCAAAGGCTTTCTCGATGGCCGCGTATTCGCCGCGCGCCGGCACGAGCACCGCGAAGTCTCCCCAGGAGGCTGGGCGGTAATCTTTTTTGCCCTTGTCCCATACTGGGGTTTTCTCCTCTACCATGCGCGCTATCTTGCACCCTAATTTACCGTAAAGACGCAGGCGCAGTTCCGCTTCCTTGGCGCCGCCGCCGTTTTCCCCGTACGGGGCGACGGAGCGCAGCAGTTCAAACTGAGGTTTTTGCGCCGCCGCGCCGCGCCGCGCCGCCTCTTCGCCGTCCGGCGGCAGCAGCGCCTCGTATAGGATAGAAGAATCGCCGGCGCCCCAGAGAGCGCCGAAGACGTCGTTGAATCTTTCCAGCAGCCCGCCGTCGGTGCGGAAGTTCCGGTCGAGCGATATATATTTGCAGTATTCCTCCGCGCCGCCGCGGCAGCGCTCTATGTAATCGCGGAAGAGGGTAAGGTCCGCATGGCGGAAACGGTAGATGGACTGTTTCTGGTCGCCTACCACGAAGAGCGTGTTGTGGAAATCACCCTCCTCGCCCGGCGACGCCCACAGCGATTCTATGAGCGTGTTTTGCAGCGGGTCGGTATCCTGGAATTCGTCTACCATGATATGTTTGAATTTACGCTTATATTCCGCCGAGGAGCGCAGCACCGCCGAGGCGTGATAGATGAGGTCGGCGAGAGAGAGCGTGTTTTCCCTGCGCCGGAATTCGTCCCAACAGGCCCAGCCGACGGCGCAGATACGGCGCAGCAGCGAATTGATTTTTTCCTCTTCCTCTGTCGGCGGGAGCGAAAGCGCCATCAGCTCGATCTTCTCGTTCCGCCATTCCGTCACGTTCACGCCCAGCGCCTCGTTGATCGCCTCTTTTATTTTTCCGCCCGGTATCGGCGAAAGCACGTTTTCAAAGAGGTCTCTGACAAATTCTTCGTACACCTCCGCGTCCTCCGCGCCGCGCTCACGCCATCTTCCGATAAAGGGTTCAAGGCGTTCCCTGCTCTTTGTGGGCTTTTTCTTCAAGTCGGTAAAGTCGGGAGACGAAAGCACGGCGGGAATGACGTCGCGCGTCCACAGCGTATAGATATCCCTTTTAAGGCCCCTCAGCGAGTCCACCGAAGCCAGCAGCGCCGCGCCGTCGTCACACCAGAGCGTATCGGCGCTCTGGCCCGCGCAGTATAGCTTCTCAGCGCAGCTCCTCACCGCTTCCGCGAGCTCCTTCGGACCGAAATTATTGAGCGTATCCATAAACAGGGGCTCAAGCATGAGTTCCTCCGCGCGCCGCCGCCAGAGGGGGGGCAGCGCCGCCGTGATGCGCCCTTTGGAAGCGGAAGAGAGCATCGACTCGAATTCGCGCCACCAGATGTCGGCCTTGGGCGCGGGCATGATCGAAGCTGTGGGGTCGATGTCAAGCACAAGCCCCGACTCGCGTATCAGCTTCATGGAGAATGAGTGTATCGTTGAAATATAAGCCTCTTCGATATTATCGATCCTGCCCTTCAGGTGCGCCAATTCCTGCGGGCATTGTTTATACCAAGCGGCGAGCGTGTCTCTGATCCGTTCGCGCATCTCGCGCGCCGCCTTTTTCGTAAAAGTAAGCACCAGTATCTGGTCGACGCCGCAATCCGGGTCCGAGGCCAGCAGCCAGGCGAAGCGCTGGGCCAGCGTCTGGGTCTTTCCCGTACCGGCTCCGGCGCTGACCACCGTGAGAGGCTTGCCGCTCGTGAGCGCCTCGACCTGCGCCTCCGTTCCCTTGACAAGCGAATGCCACCGCGGGGCTTCATTCATCGCTTCCATCCTCCTCGTCCTCGACGGCAGAGTATCCCTGATTCTCGCGCTTACGGCAGAGCACGTAAAAGGCGCAGTTTATACACTTTGGGTCTTTAACGTCATATTTTGGTCTGTATATCCCGTTTTTGACAGAGGCCGCCATTGCGGCCATTGCCTCCAGCGCCTCGTCCAGCTTTTCGCCGAGAGTCGTTTTGCTCCTTTTTGTCGCCGCCGTCCCGTAAATGCCAAAATAGGGATCACGGAAATAACCGCTCACGGAGCAGTCGGCATGGCCGAACCACGCCACGCCGCCGACATCCTCTCCCGCGGCTCTCAAGATCGCGCCATAGGCCGGCACCTGAAGTTCCTTATCGTGATTCTCGCTCCTGCCGAGCTTATAGTCGATAACGACGCATCCGTCCCGGTAGCGGTCTATCCTGTCCGCCTGCCCGCTGAAAACGACGCCGTCCACCTCAAAGACGTCAAGCGAATTTTCCGTGACCAACGAAAGCCGCGCTTCGGGGGGGATACGCGCCTCGATGTCGTCCTGCATGGCCGCCATCTCGAATATCTGCCGCATGAGCCTTTTTTCATGACGCGCGAGGCGGGGATCGGCGTCAAGCGCCGGGTAGCGCTCGTCTTTGAAGCGCCGCCAGTTTTCCATCACATATCGTTGGATCGATAGCTGCGGCTCGGCGGATTTCGCGCGCAGAGACTCTTCCCATACATAGTGAGTGAGCGTGCCGGCGGTTCTCGGGTCGTAAAGCTCGCTCCGCGGTTTGTCAAATCTGAGGCTGCGCCGGCACCAGTAAAGATAGGGGCAGGCAAGCCACGTATCGATATCGCTGATGCGGACGACCGGCTTCTCAGCCGCCTCTCCGCGCCCTTCCGGTATCTTGTGCTGCTTCCCGGAGCTGACCGGGGTACAGATGACTTCCGCGCTGGGGAACCAAGGCTCACCGCCGTCAGGAAGGCTTTCCTCCAGCGGATAGCGGAGCTCTCCCACGCTGCGCCAACACCTTCTCGCCTCTTTTTCGGCAAAGATGGAGGTAACGAACTGCGACTCCCCCACCGGGTCTTTACTGCTGTCAGTCAGGGAACGCGCGATCACCACTCCGTCCCTGCCCGTCGCGAGCAGACGGCGGAACACCGCCTCCTTCTGCTCGCGCTCCTCGCGCAGCTCAGGCAGGTGGGGACGTTCCCCGCCCTCGCCGGAACCGGCGTTGAACTTGACCTTATTCTCGTTGCGCAGCAGCAGCGACTCGCGCAGCATACCGGGCCAGCTGTTGTAGTCTATGTCGGTCATCAGCCAGAAACGGTGCGAGGTGAGGATCGGCGGCATCCCCGCGTAGAGAGTCAAAGAATGGCTCTGAGGGAGCTGTATCGGCAGCGTGGCCGTCTCCCCCCAGTCGCTGACGAAGGCCACGGCCTCCGCGCCTCGCAGAGCCGCCCCCGAGGCTGGGCCGATGTGCTTGGCGTCGTCGCTGAGGATTTTGATCTTCTTTTCCAGCTCAAAGAGCGCGTGCGAAATATTCCTCACCATCTCGTCAAGCGAGGCTTCCCCGCCGGCGGTGCGCGCCGCCCGTTCCACGACGCCGGCCTTTTTCAGAAAATCGCGCCAGAACGCGAGGATCTCAACCGGAGTTCCGCCCCTTTCAAAGGAGCGGCACAGCTCCCGAAGGTCGGCAAACCGCCCCCTCGCGCGCGGCGCGAGGGCTCTGCGCCACGCCTCATACCCTTCGGGGAAAGAATCGGCCTTATAGAGCTCCGCGCCCTCCTCCCCGCAGTCAAAGAGCAGCGGATCGGCAAGCAGGATCGAAGTATTGTAATAGTCCCAGTTCGAGCTCCACGCGCGCCAGATCATCGCCGGCAGCTCGCCGGCCGGCGTTTCGCGCACCGTGCCGCGCACCCGGACGTTATAAGGTATCTTGTAGCGCGAAAGCGCGTATTCCATCACCGGCAGCCTATCGGGGAGCGTCAGAAGCCCCACGTCGCCGTAATCGTCCAAAGCTCCGAGGGCGGTCAAGCCGCCCTCTCCGTTTATCCACAGCGCGACGTCGCGCGCCAGCATCTCAAGCTCCAGGTGCGCGTTGCTCGCCTCCAGCCTGACGACGGGAATGTCCCATTCGGGGCGTTCCTTATACTCCGTTTCCAGCTGTTTGATGCCGTCGTGAAAATCGTCAAGCCCCGTCTCCGGCTGAAGCATCAGCACCTCCGCCGCGTCGGACAGCGCGCGCGCGAGCTTCAGCTGCGCGCCGGTAAAGGAGAGAAAACCGGCGAGGACGATCTTCTTATCTTTAATGAAATCGAGCGCGCGCGCCGAATCAATCGCCTTCCGCGCCAGCGTAGGCAGCTGCGCCGCGTCGGCGAGGCCGTACTCTTCGAGGTAATCCGTATATCTTTCGTAGAGAGAGATGAGGATAGACTCCGGCAGCGCCGGGTCAGCTTCCCCCTCTTCAAACAGCGCCGCCGAAAGCTTGCCGCTTGAGACCTCCTCCGCGAGCAGGTCCTTGATATTATCGCCAAGCACCGAAACAAAGCCCTTATGGTAAACGCCCGGTGCAAGCTTCACGCCAAGTTCCCCCATTTCCGCGAGGAAACCGTCGAGCAGCCAGCGCAGGATCAGATTATGGTCTGGCGGGTCGATGACGCGCAGCCGTGAAGCGGAAGAGCGCGTAAGCTCCTTATACAGATCGCCCACGGTCCACACCAGCGGCCTCTCGCCAAAATAGGGCGTGCCGCCGCAGATCAGATCCAGCAGCGCGTCCTTATCAAGCCCGGCGGGAACGATAAAAACGGCATTTTCGCCGTATTCGTCGTAAATGCCCCGCAAACGGTCACGTTTCTCGGCGATGTTGTAGTAGGTTTCGACTGTTAGAGGCATATAACTGACATCTCCCCGCTAGAAAATTTTCGCGCGCTTCATAATATAATATCGCAATGGAGGCTCTTCGCGCTCGCTTTATATTGAAATTGACGCGTTTGCCCCAGTTTAGTATCAGCCGGCAAATTTTTCATATATCTTATGGCGTAATTATGCAATTCCGCGGAGCATCGCGGAGGGACGGCCCAGCTCAGGAGCGATTGAAGGAGAATCCTGAACTGACGCGGGTATTTGCGGAACCGGCCTCATGTGTTCCTATACGCCGCGCGTATTCGGCTTTCAGCGCCTCGTAGCGGCAGACGATATCTGACGATCTGGCGGCGCCGGCTTCGATCATTTCGTCGTATTTTTCCGTCATCACGGACACGACCATACTGTCCAGCTGGCCGTTGCCCGCCATTTCGCCCACGATTTTCAGGACGTCAGATTTCGGCATCTTTTCGCGGTAGGAACGGCGGCTATAGAGAGCGCTGGCAATATCGGCGACCGCCATGATGCGCTGCGGCAGAGTCAGCTCCGCGGCGGTAAGTTTGTCGGGGTAGCCGGAGCCGTTCAGCTTTTCGTGGTGACGCGCGGCGATCTCCAACACTTCGCCGTCTACGTGACTTTCGATGATCTGTCTGGTGTAGGTAGCGTGCCTGCGCATCTCCGCCATCTCCTCGCGCGTCAGTCCGCCGGGTTTCTCGAGTATCGCCACCGGTACCTTTATCTTGCCGATGTCGTGCAGCAGCCCCGCGTAGTAAAGTTTTTTGCAGTCGTCCCCGCGGAGCCCCAGTACCTCGCCCAGCATCGCGGCGTAGTTCGCCGTCTGTATCGTGTGCAGCACAGTCTGTTCGCTGCGGAAATCTATCGAGAAGACCAGCGTCTGTACAAGGTCCATAAGCTCGTCCTCAAGGAAGGCAAGCGCGCGGTAACACCCTTTTATATCCTCCTCATAACCTCCGCCGCGAATATTATCCATAATATGGAATCTTTCGTCGGCCTCTTTGAACAGTTCGATGTCCGCCGGGTCGAACTGCTCCCCGGCCAGATTTGCCACACTTTCAGCCACGCTCCGATCGGAGGCGTCACAGAGCGCGCAGATATCGACTCTGTCCGCGAGGTGCAGTTTGAGGGCGAGGTTCAGGTATTTGGAGCGGCAGCTTCCCCGTTCGGCGTAGGCAATATGGTGGTAGAGGACCGCCTCGGCGTTCTCTCCAAGGCAGGAGAGGTATTTGAGAAACAGATACCCATATATCGAATGCGGAAGCGTCTCTGTGGTTTCAAATTTCTGCAGGTTGGCGATCTCCTCTGTCTTGTTCGCGCCGACGTCATGAAAGATGCCGAGGAAGAGTATATTTTTCATCTCCTCCCTGTCGAGGCCGCCGTGCAGGGTCAGCATGGATTTAAGTATATAGGCGGTGCGGATGCCGTGGTCGATGAGTTTATCATTGATCAGCGACAATACATCTTTTGTTATGCTGAAAGCTGAATCATTTACAAACATGGCGACCCTTTCTTTCCCCGAAAGACGGCCTTAATATTTAAATAGGTAATGCAGACAGATTATTTTAGCATATTTTTACCGCAAATAAGCTATAATTGCCGCGAGCATTTAGAATGTTTTTCAATACGGGAGTGAATACTATGAAAGCGGCAGAGATAATAGAATCCCTTTACCGGAATCACGACGCCTCGCGCGAGGAGCTGCGCTGGCTCATAGAGAACCGCAATGAGGATGTTTCCCAAAGGCTCTTCGAGCTGGCAAGCGCCGCCGCGCGCGCGCATTTCGGGAACAAGATATATGTACGCGGACTCATCGAAATGACAAATTATTGCCGGAACGACTGCTATTACTGCGGCATTCGCCGCGGCAACGCCGCGGCTCAGCGCTACCGCCTGACGAAGGAGGATATCATGCGCTGCTGTGAGTCGGGCTACGGCCTCGGCTTCCGCACCTTCGTGCTTCAGGGCGGAGAGGATATGTACTACACAGACGATATAATGGCGGACATCATCGGCGCCATTCGCTCCGCGTATCCGGACTGCGCGATAACGCTCTCTCTCGGCGAAAAAACGCGGGAGAGCTATCAGCGCCTTTATGACGCCGGAGCCGACCGCTACCTGCTGCGCCACGAGACGGCGACGCCCGAACACTACGCGAAGCTGCACCCGGCGGAACTTTCTCTCGCAAACAGGATCGAATGCCTGCGCAGCCTGAAGGAGATCGGATATCAGGTGGGCTGCGGCTCAATGGTCGGCTCTCCCTATCAGACGCTGGATAATGTCGTGGAGGACTTGCTGTTCATAAAGGGCTTCGCGCCGCAGATGGTGGGCATGGGGCCCTTCATCCCCCACCACGAAACTCCGTTTGCCGATAAGCGCGCGGGAACCGCCGAACTCACGCTCTTCCTTCTCGCCATCGTCCGTCTGATGAACCCCAAGGTGCTGCTGCCGGCGACTACGGCGCTCGGCACGATAGAGGACAACGGAAGGGAACTTGGCGTGCTCGCGGGCTGCAATGTCGTAATGCCGAATCTGTCTCCGCTCAACGTGCGCAGGAAGTACATGCTTTATGACAATAAAATAAGCACAGGCGACGAGGCCGCCGAAGCGCGGGCATCGCTTGAGAGAAGGATGCGCGCCATCGGCTACGAAGTGGTGACGGAGCGCGGCGACTACAGAGACTGAGACAGGCGATTATACCACATCGCACCTTAAAAAAATCTGCCGTTACCATTAAAGATAACCGCAGGCGGCAGTGGGCAATTTTCCGGGGAAAAGTGTATAATCACGCCAAAATAAATGATTAATGGAGGTAGCATGATTATGAAAAGACGCATACAACTCATTATCGCCATAGCGGCGATAGCCTGCGCGGCGACGTCCGCCTGCGCGGAGAATTGGCCGCTCTTCAAAAACAACGGCCTTCGCAACGGCACGATGTCGACGGAGATGGCTTCGTCCGTACGTTTCGCGGGGCAGCGCGAGTGGACGACGCAGCTGTGGCAGAATATCGCCTCTTCGCCCGCCGTCTACAAGGAAAAAGTATATTTCGGTTCGAATGACGGCGTGGTCTACGCGCTCAACCTTTACACCGGAGAGCAGTTATGGAAGTTTTCCACCGACAATTGGGTCACATCTTCCCCCGCCGTAGTCAATGGCCGGCTCTATGTCGGCAGCTTTGACAGCAGGCTCTATTGCCTTAACGCCGATACGGGGGAGATGATATGGAAGTTCACCACCTCCAACAGCATACAGACCTCTCCCGCCGTCGCCGATGACGCGGTATACTTCGGCTCGAACGACGGAAATGTCTACGCGGTTTCGATCAAGACGGGCTGGCAGAAGTGGAAATACAAAACAGACGCCGCCGTCACCGGTTCGCCGGTGGTGGCTGACGGCGTGGTCTATATCGGGAACCGCAACGGAAAGATGTACGCGATCGACGCCTCTACGGGAAAGCTGAAATGGCGCGCCATCGTCGGCGGACCGATAACGGCGGCTCCCGCCGCAGCCGACGGTCTCCTCTATTTCACAAGCCAGGACGGAAAGATCTATTGTGCGCGCATCAAACATCAGGCTGTGATCTGGCGCTACGACGCGAAGGCGCAGATCGAGACCTCGCCGCTCGTACATAACGGCAAGGTGGTATTCGGCGACATCTCAGGAAACGTGACGGCCCTCAACGCGCAGAACGGCTCGAAGGCATGGAGCTATAACACCGGCGGCTCCGTCTTTTCCTCGGCAGCGGCGTTTGGCGACAGGGTCTATGTCGGTTCAAACAGCGACAAACTCTACGCGCTTGATATAAACACGGGAAACCCGGCCTGGCAGCTTACCCTCGAGGGCGATATCATCGCCACTCCGGCGATCACGGGCGAACGCCTCATCGTACCGACGGCGGCCGGCAATGTCTGCTCGATAAAGTAAACGGGACGCCGGCATTCAAAAACCTAAAATCCCGCGGCAATGATAACGCCGCGGGATTTTTTATTTTTTAACCGTTCCAATAGAATTATAGGCCGATTACATGAAGGCATTGCGTGCTTCCTCAATGTGCGCCCGCACGACGGCCGGTATCCGCTAAGGCCATTTCAGCCTAAAAATTCTCGATCAGGCTTTCCAGGGTATCCGCGGCGCGGATGAGCTTTACTTCACCCTGTGCCGTCTTCAGCACCTCGGCGGGGCGCAGGCGGCAGTTATAGTTCGAGGCCATTGAGTAACCGTACGCGCCGGCGTTCTCGACCGCGATAATGTCATTTTCACGCGCGTCCCCCAGCAGCCGTTTCGCCGCCAGAATATCTCCGCTTTCACAGATATTGCCGACGATCGTTGCCGGCAGAGCTTTCTCGCCCGCGCCTTTTCGCGTTTCGTCGCTGTTTCTGAGCAGCTTGACCTCGTGGTATGAATCGTAGAGGACGGGGCGCATCAGCACGTTGAAGCCGATATCAGTCCCCACGTAGGCCTCTCCGTAATTTTCCTTTACGGCGTGAACCGTTCCAAGAAGAAGGCCGCACTCGGCCACAAGATAACGTCCGGGCTCGCATTTGAAGTGAACATACTTATTGTCGTACCGTTCCATAAACGAATCAAGAACGGGGAAGAGCATCTCACGCAGCTTCCCGAAGTCCAGCCGCGGTTCGTCCGGACGGTAGGGAACGCCGAAACCGCCGCCGAAATCGACAAAATCAAGGCCGGGGAAATTATCGAGCACCATTTCCAGCAAATTTTCCGCCGCTTCGACGTAGGGGGCGGGTTCAAGAAAGAGAGAACCGATATGCTGGTTGATACCGACAAGCTTCATATCATATTTCGAGAGCAGTTCCTTCGCCTGCGCGCAAAACCGCGGATCGATGCCGAACTTGGTCTTGTGCCCCGCGGTCACCACCTTTTCACAGTGGCCGGCGCCGATCCCTGGGTTGAAGCGGAGGGCGACACGCCCGCCGCGATTGATGCGTCCGAGGCTCTCCAGCTGGGAGAGCGAGTCGGCGCTGACGAGTATCCCCCTGTCGATGCAGTAACGCAGTTCATCGGCGGAGACGTTGTTCCCGATATAAAATATCTCGTCGCTGCTGAATCCGGCGTGCTCAAGGACAAATATCTCGCCATGAGACATCGCGTCGGCGCCTATCCCCTCTTCGCGGATTATGTTCAGCAGAGAGATATTGGAATTCGCCTTGATGGAAAAGCTTGGAGAGAGGCGTCCGTCAAAGGCGTCGATAAGCTCGCGGCACCTCTGCCTCAGGATATCCTCACTGTAGACATAGACCGGCGAACCGAATTCCCTGACTATTTCAAAAGCCTCTTCGTTTTTCAGGAACATCTTCAAGCCCCTATATCCTGGAGGCGCCGGTACGTCGCGCCGCCGCCGCGACAGCCTCCGCCACCGCCGGCACGACGCGCGGGTCAAGGGCGGATGGGATGATGTATTCTTTGGACAGCTCAGCTTCAGAGACCAGCGAAGCGAGAGCCCCGGAGGCGGCGAGCTTCATCTCTTCGTTTATGCACCTTGCGCGCACATCCAGCGCGCCGCGAAATATTCCCGGAAAGCCAAGGCAGTTGTTGACCTGGTTCGGGAAGTCGCTCCTTCCCGTGGCGACGACGGCCGCGCCGGCGGCGATCGCCTCTTCCGGGAATATCTCGGGCGTGGGGTTCGCCATCGCGAAGACGATGGGCGAGTCCGCCATGCTGCGCACCATTTCGCCGGAGAGCAGGCCAGGGCGGGAGACGCCGAGAAATGCGTCCGCGCCCTTTATTACCTCGGACAGGCTCCCGCGCCGCTTTTCAGGGTTAGTCACCTTTGCTAGCTCGGCCTGAGCCGGATTGAGCCCTTCCGGATATCCGTCGCAGAGCGCTCCGTTTATATCGCACATGATTATATTTTTTACCCCGGCGGAGAGGAAGTATCTCGCGATAGAGCTTCCGGCGGCTCCGGCGCCGTTTATAACGAGCACCGCGTCTTCCAGGCGGCGTCCCGTGAGGCGCAGGGCGTTCTTGTACGCGGCAAGCGCGATCACCGCCGTGCCGTGCTGGTCATCGTGGAAAACTGGAATGTCGAGCCGCTCCTGAAGCCGCCGCTCTATTTCAAAACAGCGAGGCGCGGAGATATCTTCGAGGTTGATGCCGCCAAAAGAGACGGCGATCTTGGATACGACGTCCACAAATTCGTCTACGTCTTTGGTGGAGACCGCGAGCGGCACAGAATCTATGCCGGCAAAGCGCTTGAATAGACAGCTTTTCCCCTCCATAACCGGCATCGAGGCGGCGGGGCCGATATCTCCGAGGCCGAGCACCGCGGAGCCGTCCGTGATGACGGCCACCAGGTTGTTTTTGATCGTTACGTTCCAGAGTTCATCGGGATCGCGCTCGATCGCGCGGCACGGCTCAGCTACTCCCGGTGTGTAAACGAGGGACAGGTCGGCCATGCTTTCTATTTTCTTCCTGCAGCCGATATCCAGTTTGCCCCTCAGCTCCCTGTGCATATCAAGTGATTTCGCAAATACGTCTTCCTTCATTTTCCATACCTCCGCATAATTCCAATGAAAAAAGTTTAACCCCATATAAGTTGAATTGCAAATTATCTTTTTTATCTTTATTCGATATAATAACTCTAATGAAACAAGCTGCAATTTACGGAGGAGCAGATAATAAATGGATAAAGAAAGCCTCTACAAGAAGTGTGTTGATTTTCACGGCCACAGCTGCGGCGGCCTGCTTATAGGCTTCCGCGCGGCGCTCTGCGCTATGGAACAGTTTGGGATATCCGAGCCGTCGCCGGACGAGGAGCTTGTCTGTATCGCCGAAAACGACGCCTGCGGCATCGACGCGATACAGGCCCTGCTGGGCTGCACCGCCGGAAAGGGCAACCTGATCCTGCGGCTGCGCGGCAAGCAGGCGTTCACTTTTTACGACAGGACGAAAAACAAGTCGCTCAGGATCGTGCTGAAAGAAAAAGATTTCGCCTCAAAAGAGGAAAAGCATGAGTTCATGCGCGAAGCGCCCTCACGCGAGATATTCGCGGTCGAAACGGCGGAGCTCCCTCTGCCTGCGCCGGCCCGCATCTATGGCTCGCACGCGTGCTCCGTCTGCGGGGAACGGACGGCCGAGCCGTGGCTGCGCGTAAAGGACGGAAAATTCTTATGCCTCGACTGCTGCGAAGGGGCCGACCTCCGCGGCTGAGCGCCGTAAAATTACAAAAACGCAGCCGCGATTATATGACGGGAGCCGCCTGATCGGATCAGCTCCCGCCTTTATTCAAAACAGACAGTCAGGCCGCTTTGCGCCCGAGCGGCAAAATCATATGCCCATATATGCTTTGCGCACCTCGTCCGAATCAAGCAGCTCCTGTGCCGTACCCTCTTGTACGACGCGCCCGGTTTGCAAGACATAGCCGCGGTCGGCGATCTCCAGAGCCTCCTGGACCATCTGTTCGACAAGCAGGATCGTAACGCCGCGCCTCCTTATCTCCGTGACCGCCTCAAAGACCCTCTCCACAAGGCTGGGCTGCAGGCCCAGCGAAAGTTCGTCGAGCATTATCAGCTTCGGGCGGGACATCAGGCCGCGCGCGATGGCGCACATCTGCTGCTCGCCGCCGCTCATCGTCTCCGCCGTCTGATTGGAGCGGCTCTTCAATATCGGGAACAGTTCGTACATCTCCTCAAGGCGGTCCTTAACGCTGCCTTTATCGCCGCTGGAAAAAGCGCCCAGCTCCAGGTTCTCACGCACGGTGAGCTTAGAGAAGAGTCTGCGTCCCTCCGGGACATAGCTCAGTCCCAGTTTTATGCTCTTCGAGGCGGGCATCTTCGTGATATCGCTGCCGCCGAATGAAATCGAACCGGCGGTCGGGTGCATGAGCCCTGCTATCGTGCGCATCATCGTGGATTTTCCCGCGCCGTTGGCGCCAAGAATAGCCACGACCTCTCCCTCGTTCACATGCAGCGAGATGCCGTGGATGACGGGGACCTGATCATAGGCGCAGCGTATATCTTTTACCTCAAGCATCGCCGCCATTATTTTCCCTCCCTTGCGCAGTCCCCTGTTCGCGCTTTGCGCGAACATCAGAAATTTCCTCTGGGGGCAAGCATGCGGATGCGTCTGCCGCTTGCGCAGTCCCCTGTTCGCGCTCCGCGCGAACATTCGAAATTTCATCCGGGGGCAAGCATGCGGATGCGTCTGCCGAGTGCGCATTTAGTCTTTTGCTGAATTTTTCACCGAAATAGGCGGTAATGACCACCGGGTCTTTGACGATCTCCGCCGGAGCGCCCTCCGCGATTTTCTTGCCGCTCGCAAGGACGACGATCTTGTCGGCGATCGGCATTATCGCCTCCATGATGTGTTCGACCATAAGGATGGTGACGCCCTCTTCGCGAAGACGGACTATGACGTCCACCATCTCTCTGACCTCCGTGGAGGTGAGTCCCGCCACCGCCTCGTCAAGCAGCAGCAGCTCAGGTTCGGTGGCGAGGGCGCGCGCTACTTCGAGCCGTTTCTTATTGCCGATAGTCAAACCGCCCGCGAGGCGGCCTCCGTGTTCTTTGAGGAAACATAGATCCATGCAGCGTTCGGCGATATCTTTAGCCTTCGCGCTGTCTCCTGTACGCATGTAGGCCCCGACGAGGATATTCTCGAATACGGTCATCTCTTTGAGCGGGCGCACCACCTGGAAGGTGCGGGCGACGCCGCGGCGCGCCATTTTGTAAGCCGGCAGCTCCGTCACGTCCTCTCCTTTGAAGAACACCTTTCCCGCGGTGGGCGTGTAGAGGCCGGCCACACAGTTGAAGAGCGTCGTTTTGCCGGCGCCGTTGGGACCGATAAGGCCGACGATGGTCCCTTTTTCAACATCAAAGGAGACGTCGCTGTTCGCAAGCAGCGAGCCGAATTTCATGGTGATCTCTCTAACTTCAAGCAGGGCCATCAGAACTTTGCCTCCTCTCTCTTGCCGCCGGCGTGATTCTTCGTGAAATATGAGAGCAGCCCCATGATGCCGCGCGGCTCTTTTATCATAACGATGATGATTATGACGCCGAAGATGATCAGGTCGATGCCCGCGCCGAGGTGCGAGAGATAGGCCCGCGTGTACTCCTGCAAGGGTATGAGGACCAGGGCTCCGAGGAACGGCCCCCAGAAGGTGCCGATGCCGCCGAGTATCGTTATCAGGACAAATTTCATCGACATATCGAGCGACATTACCATCGGGGGATCGACGCGGTAGTTATACTGGGCGAAGAAGGCGCCGCAGAGGGCCGCCAGCGCCGCGGAGAGGGCCATCGCGCCGAGCTTGACGAAGGTGCTGTTGACGCCGAGGGATTCCGCCGTTTCCTGCCCTTCGCGCACGGCGAGCAGATAGTAACCCATGCGGTTTTTCTCTATCCAGCGCACGATGCCGTAGACCAGGATGAATATTGCCAGCGCCCCGAGGTAATAACCTGTCTTTGTCTCAGACCAGGAGAAGTTTTTCCAGCCGTCCGGCAGTATCGGATAGTCCAGTCCGAGCGCGCCTCCGACCGCGTCCCAGATCATGAAGAGGCGGTTGAATATCTCAACGATGGCGAAGGTGGCGATGGCGAAGTAATGTCCTTTGAGCCGGAAGCAGGGATAGCTTATCAGGATGGATACCGCCGCCGCAGCCAACATTCCGAGCGGAGCGCCGTACCACGGCAGCGATCCGAAGGTGACGACCGCGAGGCCGGCGCCGTAGGCTCCGATCCCGAAGAATACAGAGTGGCCGAAGGAGACCTGCCCGCCATAGCCGCTGATGATGTTCCAAGACTGCGCCATGGAGGCGTAGAGCAGGACCATCGTCGCCACGTGGCCGAAGAAGGAGGCTCCGCCGATGACGCCGGGAATGCAGGGCAGTATCAGCGCCGCCGCGATGAAACCGTACCAGAGTTTGTCTCTTTTGTTCAGCCGCATCGCCGTCACCACCCGAAGAGGCCCTTGGGGCGCACAAGTATAACGATAAGATATATCGCAAAGACGGCGACATATTTCAGGACCGCCGCGACATAGAAACCGGTAAATGATTCGACCAGGCCGATGAGAAGCGCCGCGAAGAGCGCTCCCGGTATGCTGCCGAAGCCTCCGAGCGCGACGACGACGAAGGCGATGAGGCTGAACAGGCCGCCTACCTCAGGATGGACGGCGAGGTACGTGGTCATAAGTCCGCCGGCGATGCCGACGCAGGCCCCGCCGATGCCAAAGACGAGCAGATAGATCTTTTCCGTGTCGATGCCCATGAGCTCCGCCGCCTCTTTATCCATCGCCGTAGCCTGTATCGCCCAGCCGAGGCGGGTCCTCTTTACGAGCCAATAGACGGCGGCGAGCACCGCAAGGGCGAAGATGCCGGTCACAAGCTGGGGAACGGAGACGATGGCCCCGCCGACCTCGAAGGTCTTCCCGTCAAGAATGGTGCCGGAGAGAAGGCGGAAGTTCGGCGAGAAGCGGTTCATGCAAAAATTTTTCAGGAGCATAGAGAGGCCGAAGGTGGCAAGCAGCGGAGCCATCGCCGCCTTGCCGAGACTTCTCTTGATGATCCATTTATAGGTGAGCCCTCCCAGAATAAACAGGAAAATGCCGGCCGCGGCCCAGGTAAATAACGGATCGACCCCGAGTATAAAGCCCATCCAGTAGCAGATGTACATCGCCACCATAAGGAACTCCCCGTGGGCAAAGTTTATAACGTCCATCACGCCCCATATCATGCTGAGGCCGGCGGCGACCAGGGCGTACAGCAGACCGCTGAGTATGCCGTCGATCAGGACCTGCAGAAAATTGCTCATGCAATGACCTCCTTGAAAAAAAGGCGAGGCATTATGACAAATGCCCCGCCGAGTGTTGATTTAGGGTCGCAGACTACCTTTTGTTCCAGGGAACCATCGGGACGACGGGCTCGGAATCTTTGTATTTAAGCGGGAATACCGTGTTGTACTTCTGTTCGTCGAGCTGCGTGATGACGGAAAGAGCCTTGACGTTCTGACCGTCCGGGCCGAACTTCACAGAGCCGCTCAGCGACATGACGGAAGGGAAATCCTCCGTCTGGATTATCTTGAGGACTTTTTCCGTGTCCGGACCGCCGGCCTTCTCTATCGCCTGCGCGAGGACCATGAGCATGACCGCTTCCTGGATCGAGTCGCTGTCGAAAGGCTGGTTGCTTCTCGGCGTGTAATACTTGTCCTGGATCTTTATCGCTTCGGGCATGAATTTCTTCGCGAGCTCAGGAGAATAGCCCATGCCGCCCATGAAGTAGTTTCCGTCCGAACCGAGCTCCTTCTGCACCGCCGGGTTCTGATAGCCGGTGCAGTAGTTGAGGGAGATCTTCGGAAGCCAGTTGACCTGCTTCATCGTGCGCACCCACAGCGAATAGTCTCCGCCGAGCGCCGCGCCGAACACCGCGTCGGGGTTGGCCGACTTAAGCTTCTGGACTTCGCTGTTGAGGTTCGTCGCGCCGTTGTTGAAGGGGACGTCGGCTACGACCTTAAGGTCGATCTTCTTCGCGGCCTTGCGAGCCTCGTCTGCGGCGTGCTTGCCGAATTCCGTGTTTTCATAAATGAGTCCGAGCGTCTTTATGCCGGCCTTCTTTTCCTTATTAAGGTATCCGATATAATCAACAAATTCGACCGATTCGATGGCGTCCGTCGGAGCGTGGCGGAAGAAATACTTATAGCCGCGCTCGGTGAGCGCAGCCGAGCTTGAACAGCCGCACATGAATATTTTTTTCGCGCGTTCCGCGACGGCGCTTGCCGGCTTGGTGGCGGCGCTGTTATAGCATCCGATTATCGCGAAGACCTTCTCCTGATTGTAAAGACGTTCGGCCTCCGATTTGGCGACGTCGGGTTTGCCCTGATGGTCCGCGGGAACGACCTTGATGACGTACTTGCCGCCGAGAAGTCCCTCGCCGGCCGCGAGAGGCGCCTTGATATCGGGATTCTTCTTATTGATGACATCCGCCGCCGCGAGGACGGAGTTCACGCAGTTCTGTCCGGATACGGCCGCGGGTCCCGTCAGCGGGAAGAGGGCGCCGATCCTGATCTCTTCGGCGGCAAAGGCCGCCGTCGACGCAAAGAGGGCGGTGCAAAGAACCAACATAACGACAACGGTGGTACGCTTACTTAGTTTCATGTTTACATCTACCTCCCTTTTTTTAGGGCAAAATATTTGTGCCCTGCTCAATATTATACTGTTTTTTGATATAGAGTCAATTTTTTGTTCCTATTTTTCTGAACTGACACATCATTGACATTTACTAACATGAGCGGTATATTCTTAGCATCACCGTGGACAATTCCACACAATTAAACCAAATAAACATCTCAAGGAGGATGTTATTCAATGATTTTCCATGCAGAGGCCGTAATCACCCCACGCGAGGGAGTTCTTGACACACAGGGCAAGGCTGTAGAGAAAACGCTGACTCATCTTGGCTACGAGGGCCTTGGCGAAGTGCGCGTCGGACGCATCGTAACGATGCGGCTCGAGGCTAAGGACGGCGACGCGGCGGCGGAAGCTGTGAAAAATATGTGTCAGGACCTTCTGGCCAACGACCTGATAGAGACTTATAAGATATCGGTCCGGGAAGCGTAACGATGAGAACCGCCGTTGTCGTTTTCCCCGGAAGCAACTGCGACCGCGACGTTCAGCGCGCGGTCGCCGAAACGTTAAAGACATCAGTGGAGATGGTCTGGCATGAGGAGCGCGAATTCGCCTCGGAGCCGGACCTTGTCATTCTCCCCGGAGGATTCTCCTATGGGGACTATCTGCGCTCCGGCGCGATGGCCGCGCGCTCGCCGATCATCGAAGCGGTGAGACGGCACGCGGAGGCCGGAAAGCTCCTGCTCGGCATATGCAACGGCTTCCAGGTGCTGACGGAGACGAAGCTCCTTCCCGGAGCGCTGCTGGCAAACACCAGCACCACTTTTATCTGCAAAAAATGCTGGATGCGCGTGGAGCGGACCGACAACCGCTTCACCTCCGGCTTCAAAAAAGGCGACATCGTCCAGTATCCGATCGCACACCACGAGGGCCTCTATTTCCTGCCCCCCCGTGAACTTCAGGAGCTCGAAGAGGCCGGACAGGTCGTATTCCGCTACGCCGATCCGAAGACCGGTTCCGCCGGCGCCGAATATGCGCCCAACGGCGCGCTTAACGGCATCGCCGGCATCTGCAATAAGGGAGGAAACATCCTTGGGCTCATGCCGCACCCGGAGCGTTCGACGGTCGCGCACCTCAACGGCGGCACGGACGGAGGAGACTTCTGGCGTTCGATCGCACAAGATTTTGCAAAGAGGGAGGCACTCTAATGGGCTTTCGCGAAGTAGGACTCTCCGAGTCGGAATATAAGAGGATAATAGAACTGCTCGGCCGCGAACCTAACGAGCTCGAGCTCGAGCTCATCGGCGTTATGTGGTCGGAACACTGCAGTTATAAATCAACGCGCCCGCTGCTGCGCACCTTCCCCTCAAAAGGGAAATACGTCCTTCAGGGACAGGGGGAAAACGCGGGCGTCGTCGACATGGGCGAGGGCTGGGGCTTCGCCTTTAAGGTAGAGAGCCACAACCACCCCTCCGCGGTGGCTCCCTTTCAGGGGGCGGCTACGGGAGTCGGCGGCATCATCCGCGACATAATCGCGATGGGCGCGCGCCCCTCCGTTTCGATGGACGGACTCTTCTTCGGCGACGCCTCGCAGCGCAAGACGAAGAACCTCGCCAAAGGCATCGTCGAAGGCATAGGCGCCTACGGGAACGCTGTCGGCGTGCCGATCGTCGGCGGCAAGACATTTTACTCGCCCTGCTATAATGACAACCCGCTCGTCAACGCCTTCAGCGCCGGTTTCGTGCGGCTGGATAAGATGGCGAGCTCGCAGACGGCGAAGCCGGGAGATTACGCGGTGCTGCTCGGCTCCAAGACGGGACGCGACGGCATAGCCGGAGCCTCGTTCGCCTCTCGCGAACTTGACGAGGATTCAAAGGCCAGCAAACCGCAGATCCAGATCGGAGACCCCTTTGAGGAAAAGCTGCTCATCGAGTGCTGCATGGACCTGCTTGACAAGAAGCTCATCGCCTCGATGCAGGACATGGGCGCCGCCGGCATTCTCTCCTCTTCAAGCGAGATCGCCCACAAGAGCGGCTGCGGCATCGACATCCAGGTCGAGAAGATCCCCCTGCGCGAGGCGGACATGCTTCCCTGGGAGATATTCCTCTCCGAATCACAGGAGCGCATGCTGCTCATAGTCGAGGAAGAGAAGCTGGAACCGGTCTTCGCGATGGCGAAGCATTACGGCCTTGACTGCGCGGTCGTCGGCGAGATGACGGACAGCAAGCGCTACCGCGTTTATAAAAACGGCGCGCTCGAGGCGGAGCTGCCGACCTCTATCCTCGGAGACACGCCTGAAATATTCTGGCCCGCCGAAGAACCTAAAGACTTACCAGCGCGTCAGGCTATCGAACTTGCAGCGCTCAAAAGCGCCGATCCGGCAAAAGACCTTCTTGAGATGCTCTCCTGCCCCAACGGCCGCCGCAAGAACGCGATCTGGGAGCAGTACGACTCTATGGTGCAGCTCCATACGATCGCCGGCCCCGGCGAACCGGCGGCGATCGTAGAAGTCCCCGATACGCGACGCGCCTGCGTCCTCACGATGGAGGCCGAACCCTATAAATGCTGGACAGATCCCTACACGGGAGCCTCCGAGGCGATGGCGCTCTCGCTGCGCGGCCTCTGGCTCACGGGGGCAGACGCCCTCGGCATGACGAACTGCCTCAACTTCGCCTCGCCTGAGATGCCCGAAAAATTTTACGAACTGAAAGAATGCCTGCGCGGGCTTGCCGACACCTGCCGCGCCCTTGACTGCCCGGTGGTATCCGGCAACGTCAGCCTCTACAACGAGACGGCGACAGACCGTATTTACCCGACGCCGCTCGTCGTTACGGCGGGACTCGTGACCGACCGCGACAAGATCATCCGCGCCGGACGCACAAAAGAGAGAGACTTCATCTATCTGGTAGGCGCCCCCGAGGGATCGCTCGGCGCGACGCGCTACCAGCAGGCTAAAGACGGCAGGCCTCTCGGCAAAACGGTAGACCCCGACCCCGAAGCGGAAAAAGCATTCCGTGACGGCGCGATAAAGACCGCGCAGCGGCAGCTCGCCCGTTCCGGACGCGTCGTCGCCGGCGGCGGCCTGGCGGCGGCACTCGCGAACGAGGCGATCGCCTCCGGGGTCGGGATGAAGATAGAGCTCGCCCCGCGCGGCAACGTCGAGGCGCTCCTGTTCTCCGAGGGCGGCGCGCGCGCCGTCTACTCGGTATCACCGGAAAAGGCGGCCGCCTTCGAGGATGCCTGGAGCGGCTTCCCCTGCGTCAAAGCGGGAGAGGCCGGAGGAGACAGATTCGACTGGCGGGGCATCTTCTCTCTGCCCATTGAAGAGCTTGAAAAGGCCTTCACGGAGGAAAAATAATATATGTGCGGAGTATTCGGAGCGTACAGTCAGAGCGGCACGGCCGTACTTGAGGATATATACCTCGGACTTTGCGCCCTCCAGCACAGGGGGCAGCTGTCGGCGGGCGTAGCCTGGATCGACGGCGGTTCCGTACACATAAAGAAGGGACTGGGCCTCGTCCATGAGGCCCTTTCCCAGAGCGAACTCGCGAAGATCGGGACGCACACGGCCATCGGCCACGTGCGCTACGCCACCGCCGGAGGCACCCGCCCCGAAAACAGCCAGCCGCTCGGCGCGAACTATGCGCAGGGACCGATCGCGATCGCGCATAACGGCAACCTTACAAACGCCGTGGCGCTCTCAAGCTACCTCGCGAACCGCGGGGCGATATTTCAGACCTCATGCGACACGGAGACCATCATACAGCTGATGGCCCACCAGCCGGGAACGGTGCAGCTTGAGGCGCTGGAGACGGCGCTGGCGAAGATAAAGGGAGCCTACAGCCTTACCGTACTGCTCAACGACTGCCTGATCGCGGCGCGCGACCCCTGGGGGTTCAGACCTCTGGTGCTTGGACGCCGTGACGACACCTACTTTGTGGCCTCGGAATCATGCGCGCTGGACATCATCGGCGCCGAGCTCATCCGCGACGTGGAACCGGGCGAGATACTTGTCATCGACAGACGCGGCATCATCTCGCGCAAACTGCCCAAGCAGGCGCAGCGCCACCACCGCTGCGCCTTTGAATATGTCTACTTCGCGCGGCCGGACAGCGTGATAGACGGCCGCTCTGTTTACGGCGCGAGAAAAAAGCTCGGCGCCTGCCTGGCTGAATGCGGCGGCTGCCCGGCAAACGCGGTCGTCGCTGGGATGCCTGACAGCGGTACGCTGGCGGCGCTCGGCCTCGCGGAAGCGGCGGGAGTCGATTTTGAATCAGGCGTCGTCCGCAACCGCTACGTCGGCCGCACCTTCATCCAGCCGACCCAGCGCGTGCGCGACGCCGGCGTAAAGATCAAACTCAATCCCCAGCCGGGGATATTCGACGGCAAGGAGGCGGTCATCGTCGACGATTCGCTGGTCCGCGGCACGACCGCCGGACGCATCGTCTCGATGATACGCGAGAGCGGCGCCGAGAAGGTGCATATGCGCATCGCCTCGCCGCCGGTCTGCTATCCCTGTTACTACGGCATCGACACCCCGAGCTCCGAGGAGCTTGTCGCCGCGCAGATGGATATCCCGGAGCTATGCGAAAAAATCGGCGCGGACACGCTGCGGTACATCAGCTGCGAAGCCCTCTGCGAGGCGATCGGACTGCCGCGCACAGAGCTCTGCACCGCCTGCTTCGACGGGAACTATTTAGAGGAAGAAGACGACCAAACATTACTGGAAGTCTAAAAACAGAATAAAAAACTGCCCGATAAAAATTAAAATATGCGGAGGCGCATCGAAAATGAACCTGACAAAGAAAGATTTCATCTACGAAGGCAAGGCAAAGAGGCTTTACACCACAGAGGACCCGAACTATGTGATCGTCGAATACAAGGACAGCTTCACGGCCTTCAACGGCCTCAAAAAGGCGACGATGAGCGGCAAGGGCGTGCTCAACAACAAGATATCGTCAAAACTCTTCAAAGTCCTCGCCGATAACGGCGTGGAGTCGCATTTCGTCGAACAGATAGACGAAACGAACCAGATCGTCAAACGCGTCAAGATCGTGCCGCTTGAGGTCATCGTGCGCAACATCACCACCGGCTCGCTCTGCAAGCGCCTCGGCGTCGAAGAGGGCAAGGTCCTTCCCCGCCCGCTTTTTGAGATGTGCTACAAGGACGACGCGCTCGGAGATCCCTTCATCATCGAGGACCACGCGCTGCTCTTCGGCTGGGCCACGAAGGAAGAGCTCGACAAGATCAAGGATATCTCGCTGCGCGTCAACGCGATCCTTAAGGATTACTTCGCGAAGAAGGGCGTCGTGCTCGTCGACTTCAAGCTTGAATTCGGCAAGGACATGCAGGGCAGCCTCATCCTCGCCGACGAGATATCGCCGGACACCTGCCGCTTCTGGGACAGCTCCACAGGCGACCACCTCGACAAGGACCGCTTCCGCAAGGACCTCGGCGACGTTCTCGGAGCATACGAGGAAATCTGGAAGAGAATATCCGCATAAGACGCCATGAGCGGAATTTTTGGCGCTTACAGCACCACCAATAAGCCCGTCCTCGAAGAGGTCTACCTGGGCCTTTACGCGCTTCAGCACCGCGGGCAGGAATCCGCGGGCATCGCCTGGGCCGAGGATGGACATGTAGCCTCTTTGCGCGGGATGGGACTTCTCCACAACGCTATAGACCAGCAGCGCCTGGCCGGCGAGAGCGCGAACTGCGCGATCGGCCACGTGCGTTACGTGCCGCTCGAAAGTTCGCAGCTGCAGAACGTGCTGCCGATATGCGCGAACTACGCGCGCGGCCCCGTGGCTATCGCCCATGACGGGCTGGTGACGAACCTCGCGGAGCTGACGCGCCAGCTTGAACAGCGCGGCGCGATATTCCAATCCTCGACCAACTCCGAGGCCATCCTCCACATGATGGCCCAGAAATCACATATGCAGCCGATCGACGCGCTAGTAGACGCTCTCAAGAAACTCGAGGGCTCCTACGCCATCGCGGTGCTGCTTGAGGACTCGCTCGTCGCCGCCCGCGACCCTTACGGCTTCAAGCCTCTCGTGATCGGAGAGCGCGGCGGCACTTATTACGCCGCCTCCGAATCATGCGCGCTCGACATCGTCGGCGCGAAGCTGCTGCGCGACGTCGAGCCCGGAGAGATCGTCGTCATCGGCGCGAAGGGCGTCAAGAGCCTCCGCGTCCGCCAGGAAAGGTGCGGACGCTGCATGCACTGTGCCTTTGAATATGTCTACACCGCACGCCCGGACAGCATCATCGACGGCCGTTCGGTCTACGAGGCGAGAAAAGAGATGGGGCGCCGCCTGGCCCGCAAGTCGCCCTGCGGAGAGGCGGATCTCGCGGCGGGTATGCCCGACAGCGGCACGATATCGGCGATAGGCTACGCGCAGGCGGCAGGCACGCCCTTTGAGATGGGGGTCGTCCGCAACCGCTATGTCGGCCGCACCTTCATCCAGCCGACACAGAAGGTACGCGAGCTCGGCGTGAAAATCAAGCTGAATCCCATCGCCGGGATATTCAAAGATAAAAAGGCCGTCATCGTCGATGACTCGATCGTGCGCGGCACCACCGCCGAACGCATCGTCTCGATGATACGCAACTGCGGCGCGGCGGAGGTACACCTCCGCATAGCCTCGCCGCCTGTGCTCCATCCCTGCCGTTACGGCATCGACACGCGTAAAGAGGAGACTCTAGCCGCGGTGCGCATGACGCTCGACGAACTCTGCAAAAAGGTTGGGGCCGATTCGCTCGACTACCTGACGGAAGAGGACCTCGTCGCGGCGATAGGGTTGCCGGAGGATAAGCTTTGCACCGCCTGCTTCACCGGCAAATATCTTGAAGGATAGGAGAAAAGAGCCGATGAGTAAGCTAAGTTATGAAAAATCCGGAGTCAGCATAAGCGGCGGAGACGCCTGGGTCGAAACTATAAAGGGGCTGCTTGCCAGGCACCCCAAGGATAAAAACTGCGTCGGCGGCGTCGGCGGTTTCGCCGGCCTCTACCGGATAGGCGGGGGGCAATGCCTTGCGGCCTGCTGCGACGGCGTGGGGACCAAGCTCGAACTGGCCAAGGCCACGGGCCTCTATAAGGGGCTCGGACAGGACCTGGTGGCGATGAATGTCAACGATCTTGTTACGGTCGGCGCGCGCCCTCTATTCTTCCTCGATTACGCGGCCTGCGGCAAACTTGACGAAAAGATACTGGGACAGATAGTCGAAGGAGTCATCGACGCCTGCGGCGAAAGCCTCTGCGCCCTGCTCGGCGGCGAGACCGCCGAAATGCCCGGCGTCTACGGAACAGACGGCTTCGACCTAGCCGGCTTCTCGGTCGGTATCGTAGACGAGGATAAGATCATAGACGGCGGCGATATTCACGAAGGAGACCTCCTCGTCGGCCTGCCCAGTTCCGGGGTCCACAGCAACGGCTACAGCCTCGTGCGCAGCGCGCTCGGCAAGGACGGCCTCGACATCCCCCTCGACAGCGTCCCCGCCGGCTGGAAAGAAAACGTCGCCGCGGCGGCGATGCGCCCGACCAGGCTTTACGTAAAGGCGGCGCTCGCGGCCGTCAAAACGGGTATCGTCCGCGGCATGGCCCACGTCACGGGCGGCGGGATGTACGGCAACGTCATCCGCATAATCCCCAAGCACCTCGACATCGCGGTGGACTTCAAATCATGGGAGCGGCCCGCGATATTCGGCCTGATCCAGAGCGCGGGCATCGACGAAGAAGAGATGCGGCGGGTATTCAACCTCGGCATCGGCTACGTATTCGTCATCGCGGCCGAAGACCTTAAAACTCTCGAGGCGGCGCTGGCCCCGTTAGGCGAAAAGCCGGCCGTCATCGGCGAGGTCATCAAATGTACCTCCCGCGAATAGCGATACTCATATCGGGAACGGGAACGAACATGGAGGCCATTTTAAAGGCCTCCATTACCGGCGAGCTGCCCGCGCAGGTCTCCTTCGTCGGCAGCGACCGGCTGGAGGCCAAGGGGCTTTCGACGGCTGCCGCGCTGGGAGCGCCCACACGGGTCTTTTTTTACCGGCGCGACGGCAAAACGGCGGCCGAAGAGGCCATCGCGAAGGCCGTCGATGAGACAGCCAGCGACTGGATCGTGCTCGCCGGCTTTATGCGCATACTCTCGCCGGAATTCGTCCGCCGCTTCAAGGGGCGGATCATAAACATCCACCCGGCGCTGCTTCCGGCCTTTCCCGGCGCGCACGGGATACTCGACGCCTGGAACGCCGGCGTGCCGGAGACGGGAGTCACCGTCCACATCGTCGACGAAGAGGTCGACCACGGGCCGATCCTGGCACAGGAGAGGGTCCGGCGCACCCCCGAGGATACGCTTGAAAGCCTTGAGGCCAAGATACACGCGGCGGAACATCAGCTTTATAAACGCGCTCTAAAGGAATTTCTGGAAAAGAATCCGGTGGATATCGATCAATTGGAGGGAGAACAGGATGGAAAAGATGGAAACTAGAAAGGCGCTCATCTCCGTCTGGGACAAGACGGGCATACTTGAACTCGCGAAGGGGCTCGCCGCCCACGGTTATGAAATCGTATCAAGCTCCGGCACCGCCAAGCACCTCGAAGAGGGCGGAGTCAAAGTCACCGAAGTCGTGGACCTTACGGGACTTCCAGCGATCCTCGGAGGCAGGGTCAAAACCCTGCACCCGACAATAATGGGCGGCATCCTTGCCAGACGCGGACTCGCACAGGACAACGAGGACAGGGAGAAGTTCAACATCCCGCTCATCGACGTCGTCGTCTGCACGCTATATCCATTTGAGGAGACGGCGAAGAGCGGCGCGGAGCTCGACCAGCTAATAGAGAAGATAGACATCGGCGGAGTCTCGCTCATTCGCGCCGCCGCGAAAAACTATTACCACGTCGCGGTAGTCACCGAGATCGGCGACTACGCGCGCGTCATCGACGAACTTGAAAAGAAGCAGGAATTTACTCTCGAATTTAAGCAGGAGCTGGCACTCAAAGCCTTCCGCAGCACGGCGTCATACGATTCCATAATCTATCGCGGCCTCTGCCGCGAACTTGGCGTCGCCGACGGCGTTGAGGGCGACAAGGTGCTGCCGCTGCGCATGGAGCAGAAGCTTCGTTACGGGGAAAACCCGCACCAGCAGGCGGCGCTCTTTATGCCGCCGCTTGAAGAGCGTCCCTTCGAGCAGCTTTCGGGCAAAGAGCTCTCATACAACAACCTGCTGGACCTCGACACGCTGCTCCGCGGCTGCTCCGTCTTCCAGGACAGTTGCGCCTGCACGATAGTCAAACATACGACGCCCTGCGGCACCGCCTGCGCGGACACGCCGATAGAGGCCTTCAAAAAAGCGCTTGCCTGCGACCCCGTTTCGGCCTTCGGCGGCATCATCGGCATGACGCGCAAGGTCGACCTTGAAACCGCCAAGACTGTCTCCGAGACCTTCTTCGAGATACTCGCCGCCCCCGATTTTGAGGATGGCGCCGTCGAATATCTGAAAGAAAAAAAGCCCAACCTCCGCGTCCTCAAAATACTCCCCGGCTACGCGCCTAAGCTCCAGATAATCGGCAACCGCTGCGGCTTCCTCGTTCAGGAGGACAGGCTACCGGCCCTGCCGCTGGAGGCCGAGGGAGAATGGCACGGCACGCCGCGGCCGGACCTCTGGGACGACATCATCTTTGCCTGGAAGACAGCCGCGATCACCAAGAGCAACGCCATCGTGCTTGTCAAGGACGGCGCCGCGGTCGGCATCGGCGGCGGCTTCACGAACCGTGTCGACGCCGCCGAGTACGCGATCAAGCTCGCGGGAGACAAGGCGAAAGGCTCGGTCATGGCCTCGGACGCCTTCTTCCCCTTCGCCGATTCCGTCGAGCTGGCCCATAAGGCCGGAGTCGTCGCAGTCATCGAACCCGGCGGCTCGATACGCGACAACGAGGTCTTCAAGAAGGCGGAGGAGCTCGGACTGAGCCTCTTTGCCGGCGGAAGCCGCACCTTCAGGCATTAGGGGCTTCCAAAATGAAGGTAATGGTATTAGGCGGCGGCGGCAGAGAACACGCGGTCGTCCATGCATTTTCCCAATCAAAGATAACGGGCGGACTGCACTGCTGCCCCGGCAACCCTGGAATCGCGAAGCTCGCGCGCTGCCACGCCGGAGATCCCTGCGATCCGCAGGCCATGGTCGGGCTCTGCCGCGAACTCGGCATTGAACTCGTCTTCATCGGACCGGAAGCGCCTCTCGTGGCCGGCACGGCGGACGCGCTGCGCGCGGCGGGCATCCTCGTCATGGGGCCGGGAGCTTCAGGCGCCCGCCTTGAGGGCAGCAAAGCCTTCTCCAAGCAGTTCATGAAAAGGCACGGCATCCCGACCTCCGACTTCGACCTCTGCACCGACCTCGACGAATGCAAGGCCGCCCTTGCGAAGCGCAGCGCGCCGTTCGTAGTCAAGGCGGACGGCCTCGCGGCCGGCAAAGGGGCCTTTCTCCCCGAAAGTTACGATGAGGCCGTCGCCACCTGCCGCATGATGCTTGAGGAGCAGAAACTCGGCAGCGCGGGCAACCTGATAGTCGTAGAAGACTACGTCCAGGGCATGGAGATGACCGTGCTCGCCCTCACAGACGGCAAGACGGTGCGCATCCTCCCCTCCAGTCAGGACCACAAGCGTGCGCTCGACGGCGACAAGGGCAACAACACAGGCGGCATGGGAGCCTACTCGCCCGTTCCGTGGGTAGACGAGGCCTTCATGAAGAAGGTCACCGACGAGGTCCTCACCCCTACGGTCGACGGGCTCAAAGCCGAAGATATCCCCTTCTGCGGCGTCATCTACGCCGGCATCATGATAAAGCCGGACGGTTCGCTGTCAGTCCTCGAATATAACGTGCGCCTCGGAGACCCGGAGACGCAGGTCGTACTGCCCGCCTTCGGCGGCGACTTCGGCGAAGTCATCCTCGCCTGCGCCAAGGGCGAGCTGTCGGATACGGAATGGCCCGGCGCCAAATGCGTCGCGCTGGGGGTCGTCATGGCCTCCGGCGGATATCCCGACGCCTTCGAGAAAGGCTGTACGATCAGCGGCGCGGACGAAGAGATAGAAAACACCTTCGTCTACCACGCCGGCACGAAACTCAACGATAAGGGCGAACTCGTCACCAACGGCGGCCGCGTCCTCACCGTAGTCGGCCTCGCGGACGACCTGCCAACGGCGCGTGAACGCGCCTACGGACGGGTAAAAAAGATACATTTCGCAAAGGCCCACTACAGAAACGACATCGGCGACAAATCGCTGAAGAGGGGGAAATAAGATGACGGCAAAAATCGGTATAATCATGGGCTCCGCCTCCGACATTCCCGTCGTGGAAAAGGGGACGCCCATCCTTGAGGAGCTCGGCATAGAATTTGAAGTTGCGATCGCCTCGGCGCACCGCACGCCGGCGGACGTTGAAAACTACGCAAAGGGCGCGCGCAGGCGCGGCATAAGGGCGATCATCGCCGTCGCCGGCCTCTCGGCGGCACTGCCCGGCGTTGTCGCAGCCGCCACCACTCTGCCCGTGATCGGCGTTCCCGTCAAGGGCGGCGCTCTTGACGGCCTCGACGCGCTGCTCTCGATCACGCAGATGCCTCCCGGCGTTCCCGCGGCCTCAGTGGGACTCAACGGCGCGAAAAACGCCTGCCTGCTGGCGGCGCGCATCGTCGCCGCGAGCGACGACGAACTGACGGCAAAGCTCGAAGCCTACGCCGCGAAAGAGGCACGCAAGGTGCGCGAAAGCCGCAAAAAGCTCGAAAACCTGCCAGCGGCTCCGGCGGAGGCCTATTAACTCATAATAACAAATCGACAAGGGCCCGCACATACGCGAGGCCCTTGTCGGCGTAAACTCCCTGCGGAAGCGGTCAGATTTTAGAATAAAACCGCGATATCCCCTATTTCAGCCCCCGGCACTCATAGACAAAAGCGGGGGGAATGTTCATCATCACAAACCTCGTCCTTACTTCTTTGAAGATCCGCTCGAATGCTCCCTTCATGTGAAGGGAATACTGGAAGGCGACGAACATCCCGTCGTCGTCCAGCGTCCGTGATATCCCGTCAAGCACGGAGGCAGTGACGCATTGCGGCAAAACAGCATAGGGCAGGCCGGAAACTATCAGGTCCACCTTCTTTAACCTCTCATCCTCGAGCACACGCGGTAGCTTAGCGGCATCGTCATAAATGTCAAGCCCCGTGTCGCGGCTCAGCTTTTGCCGGAGGTCGCTCTCTATCTCAAATACAAAGAGCCTGCTCTGCGGCCGTTTATTCTTTATTATCGCCTTCGTCACCACGCCGGTACCAGCGCCGAACTCCGCGATCGCGCCCACGCGCTCCCAGTCCACATTACAGAGCATAGAGGCGACAAGCTGCGGCGAGCTCGGGGTTATGCTGCCGATAATACGCGGTTCTGAGACAAATTTTTTTATGAAAAGCATCTTTTCCTTCAAGTTTTTATCGACCTGTACCAAAGGCATAGAATTCCTCCGCGACTTTATTTACACTAATAAAATATCAGCAACGAGTTGTTTTGTACAGCTCCTGATTGACTATTATATGTACAGCTCCTGATTGACTATTATACAGAATTTTATGGATCTGCCATACATATATTACGAAAAAGAAAAGAAAATACGTCCAAGAAAAAAATATCCCGCGCCGATTGCCCGGCAACAGCAACCGGCCGTCCCGAAAAAACTCTCTCTAAGACGGCCGGTGCCAAATGCGGCCGCGGCGTTCAGGGAAACGCGGGCACGCCGCGTTTACATATCAATAAACGGCGCTTTTCAAAACACGCCGGCGGCAAGCCGCTAAGCGCCCTCGGAAAAAACGCTCAGGTATTTATCGCCGCGGTCAGGCTGGACGGTAACGACGAGGCTGTCACGCGGCAGCTCTTTCGCGATCTTCAGCGCAGCCCAGACGTTCGCACCGGTGGAGATGCCGCTGAACAACCCCTCCTCGGCGGCCAGCCTGCGTGCGGTCTCCAGAGCGTCGCCGTCGGTGACCGTCATAAACTCGTCTATCTCCGATACTGCGAGGTTGGCGGGAACGAAGTTCGCGCCGATGCCCTGTATCTTATGCGGCCCCGCCTTCCCCTTCGTGATCAGCGGGCTGGAGGCCGGCTCGACGGCGACGATCCTCACATCGGGAAAATCCTTGCGCAAAGCGCGCCCTACACCCGTCACAGTGGCCCCCGTACCGAAGGAGGCGACAAAGGCCGCGAGCCTTTTGCCCTCCGGCAGCTGGGCCAATATCTCCGGCCCCGTAGTCTCTTCATGAGCGCGCGGATTGCCCGGATTCGAAAACTGGTCAAGCAGCAGCGCGTTTTTATCCTCGCTCAATATCCGCTTCGCCTCGTCCACCGCGCCGGCCATTCCCGCGGAGGCCGGTGTAAGCACCAGCCGCGCGCCAAAGGCGGCAAGCACCGCGCGGCGTTCTTTGGACATCGATTCGGGCATCGTCAGGATCACGGGGAGGCCCAGCGCGCGCCCCAGCATCGCGAGACCGATGCCCGTGTTTCCGCTGGTCGGCTCAACGATCACCGTCTTTTCCGTGAGCAGTCCCCGGCGCTGAGCATCTTTAAGCATCCCCCATGCGGCGCGGTCCTTTATCGAGCCGCCGGGATTCGCCCCTTCGAGCTTTACCCAGACCTCGGCGCCGCCGCTGTCCCCTTTGAGCCGATAGAGCGGAGTACCGCCCACCAGCTCCATTATTTCCAGATCGTCGACGTTCTTCAACTGTCCGGCCGCCTATCCGTTATAGGCCGCGCGGAAAGCCTTTTCCACACCCTCTTTGGTGGGAACGCCCTCGGCGATCTTCTCGTCGCCGGCAAAGAAGGTCGGGACGTAATAATAATCGTACTTATCCGCGACGGCGGGCTCCTTCTTCTCGTCGATCATCACGAACGGAACCTCTTTATACTCCGGATGCCCGGCAAGCAGCTCCGATATCATCTCCTTGGCCCGTTTGCAGTGCGGGCATCCCTCAAACATAAACATCTTCAGTTCTTTCATAGCTGCCACCATCCTTGGTTTTTCATATTGGCTAATATTATATAACTTTTACGCCGCCTGGCGAGAGTATACCAGAGCCGCCTTTTGACGTTATTATTATGCCGCGCCTTGTGTTCCTAAGCCGCCGGGGATAAAATCTAATGATTGCACCACCCATTTGAGGAGGAAAACGCTATGAGATACAAAATAGATCCGGCGGCCAGAGATCTTTTTTACAGCCGGAACGACCCCAAGGACCGCAGGCTCGGCGAACTGGTGTCGCGCATAAACGTCAAGGAAGTGAAAGAGGGGACCGTCGCGATCATCGGCGTCCCCGAGGACCGCGGGATAACGGCTAACAAGGGACGCGCGGGAGCCGCGGACGGCCCCGACGATATCAGACGCCGGCTCTATCGGCTGACGCCCGGATTCAGCGCGGATTTTCACCGTCTGCGGGTCGCCGACGTCGGCAACATAAGGACAAAGGACCTCACACTTGAAGAGGTCCATCAGGCGGAGACCGAGGCGGTCGCTGAAATAACGGCCCGCGGCGGACTGCCGATAGTCCTCGGCGGCGGCCATGACCTCACCTATCCCGGGGTCGCGGGGTTGGTGAAGGGAGCCAATATCGGACATGACGGCATGGGGCTGATAAACGTCGACGCTCACCTAGACGTGCGCAGCGACGAAAACGGCATCAACAGCGGGACCTCTTTCTATCGCGCGCTGACGCAGCTGCCGGACAAAGCGCTTCGCGGAGAGGCTTTCGTCGAATTCGGCATTCAGGAACAGTACAATTCTCCCTATTATTATAACTGGGTGCTCGAACAGGGCGGACACGTCATCACGCTGCGCGAAGTCTCGGAGAGGGTGATGGAATTCTTCCTGCAGGCGCTCAACGCCGCCGGAAAAAACAGCCGGTCGATCGCCGTCTCTCTGGACATCGACGCCGTCCGCAGCACGGAGGCGCCGGGAGCCTCCGCCAGCAATCCGAGCGGGCTCAAGGCCCCGGAGCTGGACAAGATAGCCTACCTCGCGGGACGCAGCATAAAAGTAAAGTATCTCGATATAATGGAGGTCTCGCCGATCCTCGACGAAGACCACCGCACCGCGGCGCTCGCCGCCTCGGCGCTGTTCTCCTTCTTCCGGGGGCTCTGCGAGAGGTAAAGGCGGTACGTCACGCCGGATGGCTCCCCTCCGCCTTCAGACAGCGGGCCGCGGCGTCCATATCCAAGATACAGCTCCCGTCCGCAAGTGTGGAGCCGACATATATTCCGAGCCAGTGAGGAACAGGCTCGGAATATGCCGTCTCTATCGCCGGCGGCGCGGGCAGTTTTTGAAGATAACGCGGCTCGGCGGAAAGCGCATCCTTAAATTTTTCAAAGGAAGCCGCTCCGCCCGCGCGCCAGAAGGTCACGGCCCCGAAAGATTTCCAAAGGTTGACGAGGCCGAGCTCCATAAAAGAGGGAGAACCGGCGAAGAGCGGCAAGCCCAGCCCGCGTTCCGTAAAGGACAAAAAATCTCCGACCGTGCATAAACGCCGGGAAACGAACATTTCAGAGATCTCGACGGCGGCAGCGCCGGCATCTTCCGAAAAATCCAGCCGCACGCCGATAAAGGCCCGCAGGCCGCCGGTATGCGGCTGTTTGAAAAACAGCTCCACGCCGAGCCGCCTGTCGCAAAAGCGAGCCAGCCACGCCTTCGTCGATTCAGGATCGCCGTCCGCCCTGACGGCAAGAGCCTCCTCCCAGCGTGATTCCGGCGCGAATTGGAGCGCCTCTATCCTGCAGCCAACCGTCTCGGGCGGCAGCAAATCAGCTCTTCCGCCAGACTGCGGCGCTCACGGCAGGGATCTCCGCCTGTGAGCCGAGCGTGACGGACAGCTCGTCGCCGGGTGCCGGCAGATACGATATGAGAAGAAAATCCCCTCTGTCCAGCGTCACCCTTGCGAAACGGCCATCCTTCTCAATATCCGCCGCAACGCCGTCAGCGATGGAATAAAATCCGTACCAGCAGCGTGACGCCGGGGGCATGGGCAGTTTTATTTTTTTATTTGCGGCTGCTGATTCCATTTTGCCCTCATAATCTTTGGCTGTCATGAGGTTAAAGTCAACGCACCTGCCGGAAGATCTCGTCTCCCATCCGCCTTCAAATTCGGCGACATCAGCGAGCGGTATCATCAGCCGGCTTCCGACCCCTTCATGGGCTAGCTCGATGCCGCCCTCCAGCAGCATCAGGTGCCGGTGTATCCCCGGAAGCGGCGTAAAGGTGGATTCTTCATCCTCGACGACCGCCGAACTTATGCGCCAGTCAAATTTTCTCGCGGCATAGTCCGCGTCCTCCGGCCATATCGCGAGCTGTGTCGTAACGCCTCCGCTCCACCGTTTATGTTCGAGTTCATCCTTGCGCACCACATTGATATCTACGCGCGGCATTTTAGCGCCTCCTTCAATTCGTCTATATGTTCCTCGCTGAAAACCTTTATTCCCTCCGCGGCGAGCAGGCGAGCCGTGACTCCGGCGCCTGCGATCCGCCTGCCGGTAAAGCTGCCGTCATATATCACATTTGAACCGCAGGAGGGGCTGCGCTCCTTGAGAAGCGCGAAACGGCAGTTGAAAAGTTTAGCCGCCCGCAGCGCCTCTCTCGCGCCGAGTTCAAAGGCCTCCGTGTTGTCCTGGCCGCTCCTGCCTATCACGCGGCCGTTCAATATCTCGTCAGGCTCGCGCGGAGTCGGCAGTCCGCCGAGCTGTTCGGGGCAGACGGGCAGCAGGCAATATTGCGCCAGAAGCCCCGCGGCGCGCTCGTCCTCACAACCTCCGCCGCAGTAACGGCAATTCATCCCCAACAGACAGGCGCTGACAAGTATTCGCTCGCAATCGACTCCCATTTCTCATCCACGCTTTCTCAGCATATTTTCCTAAGAATATCACAAAACTTTCTTTTCAGCGCTTTTACGTTGCCCTTTCAGCCATTATGTTATACTGTAAAGCGCAATATGAGATCGGTTTTAAACCGTAAAAGTCCGCTATATGAATAGGGAGGATGTAGATAATGTTATTTACGGGAAATTTCTCAAAGGACGACCTCGCAAAGAGTAAGAAGAGATTCTACTGGGTCGGCGGCATTATGCTCGTAATAGGCTTCCTCTCACTGTCGATGCCGATGCTGGCCTCCTTCGCGATAGAGACGCTGCTTGGCTTCTTTCTGCTCGCGATAGGCTTCGGTAACGCCTTCGGCGCCTATTCGGCGATCCGCTCGGGAGACAGCCCCTGGCAGCAGGCCTTCATGGCGGTAATATCCATCGCCGCGGGCATCGTTTTCCTCGCGCACCCGCTCGCGGGAGTAATGACGCTCAGCATCCTGCTCGCCGCCTACTTCCTTGTCGACGGGATCACAAAGATAATCGAATACTTCCGGGTAAAAGCCATCGGCGGTTCGCTGTGGATACTGCTGTCGGGCGTGCTCGGCGTGGTACTGGCCTTCATGATGTGGAAGAACTTCTTCACCGGCGCGGCGGTGATCGGAATAATCCTCGGGATAGACCTCATCTTCAGCGGCATGGGGCTCATCCTGCTGGGACGCGGCTGCTCCGATATGTCCAAGAAAATGTGACAGGAACGACCTCTTCACGATATTCGACCGAACGTTTTTCAGTTAAGGCCGTACTTCGCGTACGGCCTTAATGTTTGTCCCTGCCTTACCTTACCCGATGATGCCGAGCTTCGCGATCGTCTCCATGTCCTTGTCCCCGCGGCCTGAAAGGTTCACTATCACAATGTCGCCGGGATTCATCTCTTTGGCTGCGGCCAGCGCGCCGGCAAGGGCGTGCGAGCTTTCAAGCGCCGGGATTATACCCTCCGTGCGGCAGAGCAATTTGAAGGCGTCCAGCGCCTCTTTGTCCCCGGCACAGATATATTCCCCGCGCCCGCTGGCTTTGAGGTCTGCGTGCGCCGGGCCGACCGAAGGGTAATCCAGCCCCGCCGCGATCGAATAGACTTCCGCGGGATTTCCCGCCCCGTCGGTGAGCAAATAGCTTCTGAATCCGTGCAGGACGCCGGGCGCTCCCATCGTAAGCGTCGCCGCATGATTGCCGTATGTGAGGCCGCGCCCCGCCGGTTCCACTCCAATGAGGCGGACCTCCGTGTCCGCGATGAAGGCCGTGAAGGCGCCGATCGCGTTGCTTCCGCCACCTACGCAGGCGACGACGGCGTTCGGCAGACGCCCTTCGCGCTCGAGTATCTGCGCGCGCGCCTCGTCGCCGATTATACGCTGAAAATCCTGTACCATCGTCGGGTATGGATGCGGCCCGACCGCCGAACCGATGAGGTAAAAGAGCGACGTGTCGGCGCAGAGCGCGGCCAAAGCGGCGTCGACCGCCTCTTTGAGCGTCCTCTGCCCCTCTTCCACCGAAACCACATTCGCGCCCAGCGCCCTCATGCGCAGCACGTTCGGCGCCTGGCGGCCGATGTCCACAGCTCCCATGTATATGTCGCATTCCATGCCCATCAGCGCAGCTACGGTCGCCGTGGCGACGCCGTGCATCCCCGCTCCCGTCTCCGCGATGAGCTTCTTTTTCCCCATGCGTCTGGCCAGCAGCGCCTGCCCGATGCAGTTGTTTATTTTATGCGCACCCGTGTGGTTGAGGTCTTCGCGTTTGAGGAAAATGCGCACGCCGCGCGCCTCTTTTGAAAGATTGAGGCACTCCGTAAGCGCCGACGGCCGTCCGACATATTCCTTCAGCAGGCGCAGATACTCCTCTTTGAAAGAGGCGTCCGCGCGGCATTTTTCATACTCGCGCGCGATCTCATCCATGACCGGTTCCAGATTCTCGGGAATGTACGACCCTCCAAACCCGCCATACATCGCCCCGTCGGGAAATCCCGCTCTTATCTCGTCTCTCATAATAAACTCCTCCTGATCTTGTCTTGTCTGATTCCTCTCTATAAAAAAACGAAAGAGGTCCTTTTCTCCTCTTTCGTTTCTTTTCTAAAAAACAAAAGAGACCCGGTCTTTTCTCCAGGTCTCCCGAACTTGCGCGAAGAAACCGTGGAGCGATCAAAAACCGCGCCACCATCCGTTTATATTTGATTTTGCGTTGTAAAAACGGCAAACGTTCATGAATCTTCTCCTTAAACTGTCTCCGGGCGATATTATCACAGAAATATCAGAGACGCAAGCGTGAACCGCAAAAACGCGGGCGGATTCAGCATGCCTCATAGACTGCGGCGGCCGGCGCTTCGTCCATCTTCCTGTATATCTCCAAGGAATCGAGGTCAACGACCATACCGTCGGTAGCCGCGACGGCGTGCGTCTCCTCCGTATCGAGCTCCGTCAGGAAATGTCCTCCTTCAGGAGAGGTCAGCATCGCGCCAAGGTGCGTCAGGGCCGCGATTCGCGGATGCAGCACCGCGAGCAGGGAGCGCGCCTCTTCGATCGACATGTGGTCGAGGCGGCTTTTAGCGTTGGGAAAGGTGGCGTTCAGCGAGAGAAAGCGGCATCCGGCGTACCTTTCGGCAAAGCAGGGCATCAGCCTGCTGTCGCTGATGAGCCCCCAGTCGTTCAGGCCCGCGCGGCGAAATATGTAGCCGAAGCATTCGACGCCGTGGTGGATATGCGCCACCGCCTCCGCCGTCACGCCGCGGCCCAGCTCTATTCGTTTGCCGTCGTCCGGAATCGCGACGCGGGAGACCCGCTTCTGCGAATACTTCAGGACGACCGGGTCCTCGCCGGCAAGCGCGTCCCCGGGCGCGACAAGGAGCCCCCTGTCGTCAAACCCGCCGTGCGTCATACATTCAATGAGCACGTTAACGTCGGTGCTGTGATCCAAATGCTTGTGCGTCAGCATCACAAGGTCTATCGCGTCTGCGGCAAGCGGCGGGACGGCGGCGCAGATGTGCGCCAGGCTCCCCGGGCCGGGGTCGATCACTCCCTGGAGGCCGCCGTAGCGGAACCAGAGCCCGCCCGTGCTGCGCGCCTGCTTTATCATGGAAAAGCGCCCTCCGCTTGTGCCGATATATTTTATGAAATTTTCAGGATAGGAAAATCCGTCTGTCTCTGCCAAACCAAGCGCCTCACCATTTGTATTTGCCTCCATCCCGCTTCAACTCGGCCCGCCTTGCCTCATAGTCGCCGCAGAAGCGTCCGACCAAGGTCCAAAATTTTGCGGAATGGTTCATCTCAAGCATGTGGCATAGCTCATGTACCATCACATATTCCATCAGCGCCGGCGGTACCAGGGCGAGACGGACGCTGAAGGTGATGCTCTGCGAGCTTGAGCAGCTGCCCCACAGAGTTTTTACGTTTTTCAATGCCACCCTCTTAGGGCCGACGCCGATACGCTTGCACCACGCGGGGAACTCCGCCTGTATCAACTCCCGCAGCCTGTGAAAGTACCAGAGCTCAAAGCGGCGGCGAATCGCTTCGTCGTCGTCGAACGGGGCGGACAAAAATTCTCCCGCCTCAAAGCTCAGGCTGCCGGCGGCAAGACCGCGGTCAATTCTCAACGGGTATTGCCGGCCGCGAAAATAAAACAGGCCGCCTTCCTCATACCTCCGCTCAGCCGCCGGCAGGCATGACCTTGTCTTCGCGACCTTATCTATAAACGAGGCGGCATTTTCCCGCAATATGCGTTCAAGCTCTTTCCGCGGGGTGTATACCGGCGCGGCGATGAAAAAATTACTATCACCGTCTACCCCGATCGCGACCCGCTTCCTCCTCGCGTTTCTCCTTAACTCATATCTTATCCCATCTACGGCGATATAATCGTTTATCATGAGACATATAATATATCAATGATGGTAAAATTATAAGGCATTGCGCCCCTTTATTTTTATGCGCAAAAATGAAAAAAATGGAGACTAAAAGAGATGCCCGCTGAAAAGACCGGCGCAATACGCCATCCTGAAAATAAAAATAAAATTCGCACGAAGCAGCCGCAGAAAGCTCCGTCCTCCCCGCCGAGAAAGGCATTCCTCCCCGTGAGCTTGGCCGACATGGCATCGCGCGGCTGGGAAGAGCTCGACATCCTCATCGTCACGGGCGACGCCTATGTGGACCACCCGAGCTTCGGACATGCGATAATCGCGCGCTGGCTCGAGGCGCACGGCTTTCGTGTCGGCGTCGTCTCCCAGCCGGACTGGCGCGGCACGGAGGAGTTCGCGAAGCTAGGCCGCCCGCGCCTCTGCGTGATGCTTTCGGCGGGCAACCTCGACTCGATGCTCAACCACTACACCGCCTCCGGCAAAAAACGCCGCCGCGACGATTACACCCCCGGAGGGGCGGCTGGACGCAGACCGGACAGGGCCACGATCGTCTACGCAAATAGGGTCCGCGAGCTTTGGGGCGACATCCCCCTGGTTATCGGCGGCATCGAGGCCAGCCTGCGCCGCTTCGCGCACTATGACTACTGGAGCGACAGCGTCAGGCGTTCCATATTGACGGACAGCCGCGCCGACCTTCTCGTCTTCGGCATGGGCGAGCTCGCCTCGCTGGAGATCGCGCGCAGACTGGCGGAGGGAGAAGCGGTCTCCTCGATAAGGGACGTCGCCGGAACCTGCTGGAAGACACACGACCCGGCGGCGGCCAACGACGCGGTGACACTGGCCCCGTTCGCCGAGGTGAGCGCCGACAAGACAAAGTTCGCCGCCTCTTTCAAGCTCTTCTATGACGAAAACGACGGCATACGCGGCAAGCGGCTCATTCAGGACCAGGGCGCCTGGCATGTCGTCCAAAACAGGCCGGCAAGGCCGCTTACGACGCCCGAGATGGACAGGATATACGCGCTGCCCTATACGCGCGCCTGGCACCCGGACTATGACGCTGCGGGCGGCGTGCCGGCCTTTGACGAGGTAAAGTTCAGCATCACGAGCCACCGCGGCTGCTTCGGCGAATGCGGCTTCTGCGCGATATCCTCCCATCAGGGGCGCATCATCCAGAGAAGGAGCGACGAGTCCATCATAAAAGAGGCCGGGCTGCTGACGAAGATGCCCGATTTCAAAGGCTACATCCATGATATCGGCGGCCCTACGGCTAATTTCACCATCCCCTCCTGTCAAGAGTCCGTCAAACGCGGCTCCTGCAAAGGAAAATCCTGCCTCTATCCGCAGCCCTGCAAGAAACTGCGCGCCGGCCACGAGGATTACATCACGCTGCTGCGCAAGGTGCGCGCGCTGCCGCGGATAAAAAAGGTGTTCATCCGCTCCGGCCTTCGCTACGACTACATCCTCGCGGACAAAAAGGGGGATTTCCTCGAGGAGCTCTGCCGTTATCACATCAGCGGCCAGCTTAAGATCGCCCCCGAACATGTAAGCGAGGGCGTGCTCCGGTATATGCGCAAACCGCCGCGCGCTGTGACGGAAGAATTCCTGAAGAGGTACGCGGAGATGAACGCCAAACTTGGAATGAAACAATTTCTCGTCCCCTACTTCATGTCCGCGCACCCCGGTTCGACGCTGAAGGAGGCGGTCGAGCTGGCGGAATTTATCCGCGACAGCGGCCTGCGCCCTGAGCAGGTGCAGGATTTCACGCCGACCCCCGGCTCGCTCTCGACCTGCATATACCATACGGCCATCGATCCGCTCACGATGCAGCCCGTCTATGTACCGAAGGACCATGAGGAACGCAAGATGCAGCGCGCGCTCCTGCAGTATTGGATGCCGGAAAACAGGGAGTACGTGCGCAAAGCGCTGATAAAGGCGGGAAGAAAGGACCTGATCGGCCGCGGCCCGAAGGCGCTGGTATATTGACTTTAGGCGGCGAGAGCCGCCTAAACAAAGCCGTGCGGTAAAAATATACGACTCGGAACAATGCAACGACGTATGGCGGCTCTATCACAGGGCAAGAAAAGTTATATTTTCACTTAGGGGATGTCTATAAAAAAATGGAGCGGAAGACGGGATTCGGACCCGCGACCCCAACCTTGGCAAGGTTGTGCTCTACCCCTGAGCTACTTCCGCATTTACTTCCGTTACTTATGGTGGCGGGACCCAGAATTGAACTGGGGACACACGGATTTTCAGTCCGTTGCTCTACCTACTGAGCTATCCCGCCATCCCGAAGGCGAAACTTTTTAAAGTGGCGGAGCTGACGGGACTTGAACCCGCGACCTCCGGCGTGACAGGCCGGCGCTCTAACCGAATTGAGCTACAGCTCCACTCTTGTTGTCCTATGGTGGGCGGGATAGGTTTCGAACCTACGACCCTCTGCGTGTAAGGCAGATGCTCTCCCGCTGAGCTACCCGCCCAACATTTCCCGGTGTCGTACCGCATCAGCGACAACGTTGAATATTATACGGATTTTTCCCGAGATGTCAACCGGTATGAGGCACTTTTTTTAAGGGCGCTGCGGCTCGCGGTAAAGCCGGCCCCCCGCCGCCGCCAGGTATTTATGATGTTCGCGCCATTAAAGGCGGGAGAAAATCAGCGTTCCCGGCACGTCAGTCTTCCTGCCGCGGATCTACAGAAAAAAGAGTCTCGCGACTATCACCAGTGTGACCACAATATTGACGCGTATCGAATATATCTCCTCTTCACGCGCCCTTTTCGCGTCAAACGGCTTTTCATTGGCGGACGCCGGGGGGAAGCCCCTTCTGGGCCACGGGAACAGCGCAGGAACGACTCTTTTGTAGTCGGCGTATTCGGCGCCAAACTTCTCCGCAAGAAAATCTTCTTCCGCCGGTATCACGATCAGCGAATAAAGCAGCAAAAAGGCGATCACAAAGGCTCCGACCCAGCCCCAGCTGACCATGAGGGACCATCCGAGACCCATCAGAGCGTTCCCCGCATAGAGCGGATTCCTGACCCAACTGTAGGGCCCCCAGGTGATCAACACCGGGGCGCCTATCACCTCGGTGCGGTATTTGGGAATAAAGCCGGCGGCCCAGAAGCGCAGCATCTGTCCCGCCAGTACGAGCAGCAGCCCCACCATGAATCTGGAAACGTCAAATTCTCCGGGGAAAATGAGTATACCTGCGGCAAATAGTCCCCAGAAAAGGCCCCTTCCCTTAAACGCAAGCGAGCTTATCTTCTTATTTACCTTCATTCTCCGACTCCTTTGTTTTTTTTATAGCTTCTTGTTCAGCGATCATGACCTTATTCGCCCCGCACCAGCCCAGCATACGGACGACGATAAATGTCCCGAGCGCGATGCCTGTGTATTCCGAGAGCAGCCTCCAGGTTACGGCCATGACGCCCGCCACGCTCCACGGTACGAACAGTCCGAAGACGGCAACGGCCCCGCCCTCGGCCGCCCCGCTCGCGCCGGGAGTGGGCACGAAGTAGAGCATAAAGAGGAGCAGGGATTCGGCGAGCAGGCATTGTATGTAATTTACGTTGAACCCCGCCGCCTTGATAAGGCAGGGCATTATCGACATGTAGACTATCAGATGGATGATGGCGAGAACCGCGGAGAGCAGAAGCCACCATTTGCCTGTAGATGAGAAGAGCTTGATATTCGTGTTGTAGGCGTCGATTTCCCGGCTTACCCAACGTACCGCGTTCAGCAGATATCTCGACTTCAATATCCCCATGCGCTTTATCCATACGAGGACGGCGTTGACCCAATGTTTCATCCATTGCGGACGGATGACGCTGACTATGAGCAGGAAGGCGCAGAGTATGATGAATATCACGACGTAACAGACATACCAGCGCATATAGACATATTTTTTGATGATCTCAGGATCAGCGAGAAGGGAGAAGGGCACCACGAGGGCAAGCAAAAAAAGTATCTGCAGCGTGCGCACAAGCGTGATCGCCACCGATTTCCCGATAGATACGCCGTCTTTATAGAGCAGATATATCTGAAAGGGGCCGCCGCCGCTCTGCATCGGGGTGATGGCGCAGCCGAAGTAATTTATCCAGACGACGGCAAGTGTGGATCTGAAGGAAAGTTTTTCGCCGGCGGCGCGGGAAAGCGTCATGAATTTGAACGCGTCAAGTATCCAGCCAAGTATGACGAGGCCAGCGGCGCAGAATAGAAGCCCGGGGTCCGCGTTTTTCAGCATCACGAATGTCGAGGCGTCTATACTCCATAACAATACTCCAATTATAGATAGTATGACTATCGCTACAAATATGGTAAAGCTTTTTTGGACGGTCAAAATCTGCCCTCCCCGGTAAACACGGCGTTTATCTTATCATATGCAGACTATTTTAACATAGGCTGTACGGCGGGAAGCGAGAAAAATTCCTCGGCTATCTGCGGAAGCCCTTCTTTCCAGGCGAGCGCGGCCGCCTTCGTACGATCGGTCAGGTCGAGTTTTTTCAGCAGATGGCTGACGTGGTTTTTCACGGTCTTTTCCGAAAGTATCATCCGCTGCGCTATTTCCTTGTTTGTCAGGCCGTGGGACAGCCAGTAGAGCACCTCGCGCTCGCGCGGCGTTATCTCGTTCAGCGGGTCGTCGTAAAATTCGTCCTCGTCCTGCGCGCCGACCGCGGAAAGGATGTACTTGCTGATATAACGCTCGCCGCGGGAGACGGCGCTAAGGGCGTTCATGAATTCCCGCAGGTCGGTGCTTTCAGACATGATGCCCACGCTGGAGCTCTCGCTAGCAAGCGAGAAAAGCTCGGCGGTGGTCTCCCTTACGATAAAGAGGATGTGCATGTCTTTCAGGCGGCGCTTAACTTCGCGCAGTATCTGGACCACGCCTGAGTCCGGCCGCAGTTGGTGTATGACCATCACATCCGGCCTGGCGGCAAGGATTCCGCGGATGGCGTCGGCATCGGTCTCGTTTCGCGTCTCTATCTCAAAATCAGCTTCCTGCGCAAGCACAAAGCGAAGCGCGTCTGTAAATAGTGAGTTTGTATCCGCGAGAATTATCCTATTTTTTTTCATGCCGCCATCCCTTCCGCTCATTATGAGACATTCTGTGATAGGATTATAAAATTATATCAGTTACACCAGCCTAAAGGAGGCATTTTTTCTGAAACAGAACTTTGAGGAACTTTATCCCTTATCAAAAAAAATATCGCGCTTCACAGGAGAAGCCATAAGGGATTATAGCATGATACGCCCCAATGACAGCATACTGATCGGACTTTCGGGCGGAAAAGACAGCCTTTTGCTGGCGCTGGCGCTGGCGGCGCTGAAAAAACGCAGCCCCGTGCGCTTTTCGCTGCGGGCCTGCCTCATAGACCAATCCAACGGCGCGATGGAGCCGGAGCTTCTGGCTGAATACCTGGAGACGCTCGGCATACCGCTGACGATCATAAAACATCCGACGTACCAGATCATGAAGGAACGCGACGAACGCTCCCCCTGCAGCCTCTGCGCGAACATGAGGCGCGGCATCCTCGCCAACAGCGCGAGGGAGCTTGGCTGCGGCGTGATCGCCCTCGGCCATCATAAGGACGACGCGGCGGAGACGGTCTTGATGAACCTCTTTTACGGCGGGCGCTTCAAATGCTTCCACCCCCACCTTTACATGAGCCGCACAGGGATACGCGTCATCCGCCCTTTTGTCTACGTTGAGGAGCGCCGGATAAGATTAGAGGCGGAACGGCTCGCGCTGCCGGTGATAAGCTCCTGCTGTCCCTACGGCGACAAGTCGAAGCGCAAAAGCACGAAGGAGATAGTCGCCTCGCTCGAAAAGGAGATCCCCGAGCTCAAGAGCAACATCGCGCACGCGCTGAGACACCTCAGGGAAAATGAAAGCTGGCCTGAGGGAATGCTGAATGAATAGGTGCGAAGTATCTGCCAGGAGCGGCCGACGGTCAGGTGCCGCCCTCTTAGGGACGCCGCAATATAAAAGCAGGGAGCGTTGATACTATTTATCCGAGCTATACGGTCCTGCCGTTTTTGATGTAGTCCCAGAGGGCGTCACGCTCCACGGAGAGGAATTCCCCGGACGGAAGATCCTTTAATGTGAGCTTGCCTATCTTCCTGCGGAAGAGGCGGCGGACGTCGTTATCGAGCGCTCTCGCCATCAGGCGTATTTCGCGTTTGACACCCTCGCCCAACACCACCTCGAACCAGCATTGAAGCGGCGTACGCCCCATGCGGCGCACGGATATCGGTTTGAGAAAATGTTCCTCCGCCCGCACGCCCCCGCTCCAGCGTATGAGGCGCTCCTCGTCCAGCGGCTTGCGCAGCTCGACCTCGTAGGTCTTCGTAAAGCCGTTCCTCGGGTGGATCAGTTCCTGGGAAAATATCCCGTCGTTAGTAAGGATGATAAGCCCCTCGCTGTCGCGGTCCAGCCTCCCTACGGGGAAGAGACGGAAACGGTCCAGCTCCGGCGGCAAAATGTCGATCACCGTGCGTTCGCGCGAATCTTCGACGGCGCAGAGAACGCCCTTCGGCTTATGAAAGATAAGATAGCGCTGTTCCACGGGTGCGACGGCACGGCCGTCGAGCTCCACGCTGTCGCCCGGGACCACCTGACGGCCCGGCTCGCATACGGTCTCGCCGTTTATCTTTACCCGCCCCGCGGTTATATATTCTTCGACCTTACGGCGCGCTCCCGCGCCGCACATAGCCAAGTATCTGTTAAGGCGGACGTTTTCCTCACTCATCGCCCAGCTCACTCTCCCCTTCCCCGCACGAAGCCTCTCCGTCGCCAATGGCGGAAAGCTCCTCGTCCGCTTCGCACTCCTCGCGCAGCTCTTCCAGCGTCGGCAGCGCGCTGATGCTGGAGAGTCCGAATATTTCAAGAAATTTATTGGTGGTACGGTAGCGCCGCAATGATTTTCTCCTGTTCTCGCGGCGAGGCCTGTCGATAAGGCCGTTTTTCAGCAGCGTTTCGACGACGCGGTCGCATCGCACGGAACGGATCTCCTCGATCTCCGCCATCGTGATCGGCTGATTGTAGGCGATCACGGAGAGCGTCTCAAGAGCCGCGCGCGACAGCCTGATGCGCTGCATCGAAAGGTAGGCGGAAAAGCTCTCCACAGTGTCGGCAAGGTCTGGGGCCGTCGCCATCTGCCAGCCGCCGGCCAGGTTCAGCAACGTCAGCCCCCTGCCCTTCGCATAGAGGCTCTTTATCGCGGCAACGGCGCGATCCACGCGTTCGGGCGAGACCCCCAGATGGTCGGCCATCGTCACCGATGAGACCGGCTGCGGCGAGACAAAGAGCAGTGCCTCTATCTGCCGTTCGAGAAGCCCCATATTTTCATTTTCTTCAATCTGCGGCAATCTCAACACCTCCAAGTGTCTCCGTCTGTATGATATGCACCATACCGAGGCGCGACATTTCAAGCAGCGCCAGCAGGGTGACGATCAGCGTCTTCGGGTTCCTGTCGGAGAGCAGCTCTCTCAGAGAGAGCCGCCGCCCGCGTACGATGCGGAGCAGTTCGTCCATGCGCTCCTCGATCTGCCGCTCCTCTGGGACCGCGTCGGGGATCTCGTCCCAAAGCACCGTGTCCTCCTCGTATTCCGCGGCGCGCGTCCGCTCCTCATAGAGGGCCAGTATCTCCCACCACTTCGCGGCGAGCGTCTCAAGATCGCCGATATCGTAATAATAATTGTCCTCTTCGTCCGTCACGCGCAGGAAACATCGCTCGCGCCGTTCCTTAGCGGCGGCCAGCCGGCGCGCCGCGGCGCGAAAGGGGCGATACCTCCTGATGATCGCTTCGAGTTCTTCCTCCGTCTCGATATAATCACCGGCGAGGGAGTCGTCGGGCTCCTCCGGCTCCTGCCCCGGAAACAGTGAATGCACCTTGCGCAGCAGCAAGCGGCTCGCGAAGGAGAAAAACTCAGCCATTTCGTTGAGGGTAGCCCCCTTCGCCTGCACGAGAAAGTTTATGTACTGCGTGACAAGCTCCGTGAGATTCAGCTTCAGCGCGTCCATCTCGCGGGATTCCACCAAATGGCAGAGCAAATCAAGCGGTCCGGAAAAGCTGCCCAGTCGGACCTCAAATCCAGCCGCCTTATTTTCTCCGCTGTTTTCTACAGTCTTTTCCTCTTCCACCAAGGCTTCCCTAATGTATGAGGTTCATCGCCGAATAGACGTTTTCCATCGTGCCCTCCGCGACCTTGCGCGCGCGCGCCGCGCCCGTCTCAAGTATCTGTTTGAGATCGTCGGGGCGCTTCGCAAGCTCCGCGCGGCGCTTCTGGATGGGGTCCATCATCTCCGTGAGATGCGCCATCAGCTTCTTCTTACAGTCGACACAGCCGATGCCGGCGTTCAGGCAGCCCTCGTGTATCTCGGCAAGCTCCTGCGCGTCCTTATTGAAGAACTTGTGTACATCCCAAACGGGACACTTTTCGGGCGTTCCCTTATCCGTCCGGCGTTCGCGCGCCGGGTCGGTCATCATCGTGCGCACCTTGCCCCAGATCGTCTCCATATCCTCGGCGATCTGCAGCGAATTTCCGTAAGATTTGCTCATCTTGCGGCCGTCTGTCCCCGGCATCTTCGCGGCCGGCGTCAGCAGCGTCTCCGGTTCCGGGAAGACCTCGCCGTAGAAGCCGTTGAAGCGGCGCGCCACCTCGCGCGTCAGCTCAAGATGCGCGCTCTGGTCCTCGCCTACCGGCACCCCCCATGATTTATAGAGCAGGATGTCCCCCGCCATCAGCACGGGATAACCGAGGAAGGCATAGGTCGAAAGGTCCTTATTCTGCAGATTGAGTATCTGCTCTTTATAAGTCGGGCAGCGCTGGAGCCAGCCGAGCGGCGTGATCATCGAAAGAGCGAGGTGGATCTCCGCGTGCTGCTTAACGTGCGACTGGATGAAGATCGAGGACTTCTCGGGATCGACGCCAACCGCGAGCCAGTCGAGCAATATCTCGTAGCAATTCTCCTTCACCTTGCTCGGGTCCGCGTAATCCGACATCATCGCGTGCCAATCGACGATGCCCCAGAAGCAATTATATTCATTCTGCAGCTTCACCCAGTTGATGAGCGCTCCCGCCATGTGGCCGTAATGGAGGCGCCCCGTGGGCCTCATACCGCTGAAAATCCTCTTTCTCTCATCCATCACACAAAACATCCTTTCAATTACATTTGTAAATTATATGCGCCCATGTTCAAAAGGCGCGGTTTTTTCTTCGATAAGCGTGACGGGAAGGCCCGTCTCGGCCTCGATCACAGCTCTCAATGCCGGCAGCGAAGCCCGCTCCATCTCGCCGTGGTCAGCGCTCACGAGCGCGAGCCCGGCGTCGAGCGCCTCCTGCCGGTAGTGATAGGAAAGGTCTGCGGTAATGAAACAATCCGCGCCAGACGCCAGTGCCTCGCGCCAGAATTCCTGACAGGCCCCTCCGCCGAGCGCGACGCTCCTTATCATCCGATCGCCGCCGTAGATGGTAAAATTAGAGAGGCGCCATCGCTCATGCAGCAGATCCGAAAGTTCGGCAAGCCTGACGGCAGAGGGAAGCTCTCCCGCCGCCCCCATCCCCCACGCGCCGCTGTCCGCGGGGACCAGCGGTTTGGCCTTCTCCACCCCCAGCAACGAAGCCAGCACAAAATTCACGCCCTCCGGCGACGAGTCCCAGTTGGTATGCGCCGCGTATACCGCGACCTCCTGCCGGATCGCGGAAAAGAGCGTGCGCCCCACATAGTCATCGTTCACCACAGACTTCAGCGGGTGAAAGATCAGCGGATGGTGAGTAACGAGCAGCCCGCAGCTAAGCGAAGCCGCGGCGGCGACCGTCTCCGGCGTCGCGTCAAGCGAGAGGGCGATCCGCGATACCTCCGCACCAGGAGCGCCCGCGGCAAGGCCGGGATTATCCCACGGCTCCGCCCAGCTCTTCGGTATTCTTTTTTCTATCCTTGAAATAACCTCAGAAAGCTTCATCTCCGCACCCCCGCTCTATTACATCAGATAATTGTATAACAGCGGCGTGGGAACGTCAAAGACATATGCGCCTGGCAGACGCATCGACAGGTCACAGAGGATAAATTGGCTTTTATAAGTGATGATGAGAGAACGACAAATTGGGATTTATCTTGTCATGCCGGGCTTGACCCGGCATCCAGTGGCTTCAGGTTTGTTCCA
>OGYB01000029.1_pt1 | contig 136853 bp, 125 predicted proteins | sample 1576421 | NCBI WGS metagenome assembly OGYB01 (sample SAMEA3541577, study PRJEB24748) | human gut metagenome | biome: human gut; feature: human-associated habitat; material: faeces | place: China | collected 2012
ACGGAGCCGCCCCGCGGCCGTTTGTTGTAATATAATTAGTGGCGGCTGTGATTTTAATGAATAGAGAACTGGAGTTGGGGTCATGAAAAGGGGATGTATCTTCGCGGCGGTCCTGCTGCTGGCGGCCGGCCTGTTCTATCTGTTCGCCGGCGGCGGCGCGGAGAGTCCGCGGGAGGCGGCCGGCGAGAATTTTCGCCTCGGCACATATGTGCGGCTGCGGCTCGTCGGTGATGATAAAAAGTTTCTCGAAAAGGAACTCGCCGCGGCGGACGCGGAGATCGTCCGCCTTGAGGCCCTATTTTCCGCTAACATCGCCTCCTCGGACATCTCGCGTGTCAACCGCGCCGGCGGCGAATGGGTGAAGGTCGGCCCCGAGACGGCGGATCTTATAAAACGGTCGCTTGCTATCGCGGCGGAAACTGACGGCGCTTTTGACCCCGCCATCGGCCGTGTCGTGCGCCTCTGGGGGATCGGTACTTCCGCCGCGCGCGTGCCCGATGAGTCCGAGGTCAGGGCGGTGCTGCGCGGCGGCGGCTATAAAAACGTGAAGGTCAGGGAAGAGGACGGAGAAAGCTATGTCAAAGCACCGGACGGCCTGTGGCTTGACCTTGGCGCGATCGCTAAAGGACGCGTCGCGGATATCCTGAAGGAGAGGCTCGTTTCTGACGGAGTGAGAGGGGCGATAATAGACCTGGGCGGCAACCTCGCCCTTATCGGCTCATCCCCCGACGGGCGTCCGTGGCGGCTGGGGCTTCAGCACCCGCACAAGCAGCGCGGCGAGTATTTCGGAGTCGTGAATGTCTCGGACGGCTCCGTCGTCACCTCCGGTCCCTACGAACGTTTTTTTGAAAGGGACGGCGTACGGTACCATCATATATTTGACCCCGCCACGGGGTATCCCGCAAAATCGGACTTCGATTCCGTATCGATAATCGACGCGGATTCTACGCGCGCCGACGCGCTCTGCACGGCGCTCTTCGTCATGGGACGCGTCCGGGCGGAGAAATTCCTTGAAAAAAACACCGACCTGGCGGCGGTCCTCGTCCTCGCCTCCGGGGACAAAGTGCTGGTCACGCCCGCGGCGAGGGAGATCTTTGAACTGACGGATAGAAAATTCACCGTCGAGGTAATAGGGGGCGGCACAAGATGAAGCGCATCCGCATGCTTGCCCCCGAAGGAAATTTTAGATGTTCGCTTGCGCGAACAGGGGGCGGCGCAAGCGGCAGACGCATCCGCATGCTTGCCCCCGAAGGAAATTTTGCATGTTCGCTTGCGCGAACAGGGGGCGGCGCATGAGGCGCGGCGACCGATGGATGGCTATTGTCACGATGGCCGGCGCGGCGCTGCTGATAGCGGGCGCGCTGATCCAGCAGCAGCGCCGGTATGATGAGAAGAAGCCGCTCGAAGCCGAGATCGTGCGCGACGGCAGGGTGATAGAAACGCTGGCGCTGACGGGGCCGCCGCGCGAGATCAGGGTGGAATCGAAGGGGGCTGCGCGCGCGGCAGACGCATCCGCAGGCTTGCCCCCCAATGAAATTACCGAAGTCCGTCAAGGCGGGGGAGCTGCGCATGGCTTCAACATAATACGGGTCGAGAGGGGACGTATCGCCGTTGTCTCCGCCGACTGCCCCGACGGAGCCTGTGTGCGCCGGGGATGGATATCGCACGCCGGGGGCGGGGCCGTCTGTCTGCCGCACCGCCTTGTGGTGAGGATCAAGGGCGCGGGCGGCGGCGTGGACGGGGTGAGCTGGTGATGGCAATGGATACCCGCAGGATAGTGCTGACGGGGCTTTTCACAGCCTGCGCGCTCGTCGTGAACGTCGCCGAGGGGATGCTGCCGATGCCGCTGCCCGGGATAAAGCTCGGCGCGGCGAACGTCTTCGCTCTCGCGGCGCTCGTTTTGCTGGGAACGAAAGAGGCCTTTGCCGTAACGCTGCTGCGCGTGGCGCTCGCCTGGCTCGTGACGGGAAACATATTCTCGTTCCTTTGCAGCCTGGGGGGCGCGCTTCCCGCGGTCGCCGTGATGGCGCTACTGTACAAAAAATTCCGCGCGGACTTTTCCCTGCCGTGGATAAGCGTGGCGGGGGCCTGGGCCTTTAACGCGGGGCAGGTCGCCGTGGTATCATATATAGTGGGAGACGCGAGGGTGGCGCTTTACATATTGCCGCTCTTCGCCGTCGGCGCTGTCGCCGGCTGGGCCGTAGGCTGGCTCGCGGATGCCGTATGCCGAAGGATCGGAGGAGAAAAGAATGAAACTTTCTATCGATAAAAAAATCACGCAGGATTTTCCCGACGCGAAGATCGGCTGGCTTCGCGCGCGCATAGCGGACGGGGCAGGGGCGGCCGGGGGCCGCAATGTTCGCATAGCGGAGATGAAAAAAAAGCTTGAGGCAAACCTCAACGACATGGGGATATCCGCCGATACGCTGACGCTCCATCCGGACGTGCGCCGCTGGCGCGAGACCTATTCAAAGATGGGAGTCAAACCGAGCAAGTACCGCTGTTCGCTCGAGGCGCTGCTGCGCCGCATCTTTAAAGGTGACATCTGGAGCGTTTCTGATGTGGTCGACTGTTATGACTGCGTCTCCGCGCTGAACCTGCTCCCAATGGGGGCGCATGATATGACGAAGCTGCGTGGCGACATGGTGCTGCGTTACGCCCGCGAGGGAGAAAAATTCTATCCGCTCGGCGCGGGTGACAGCGTCGTCGATTGCGCGCCGCCGCAGATAGTTTACGCCGACGGCGAGAAGGTCTGCTGCTGGCTCTGGAATTACCGTGACACGCGCGACGCCTGCGTGGACGAAAATACACGGGAGGCGCTCTTCCTGGTGGACTGCGCCTTTGAAACGGAGTGGCGTTCCGTTGAGGACGGCCTTGCCGCGCTGGCGGGGGAACTTGAGGCCATCGGCTGCCAAGTGCGCGCGAGCGGCGTCGTCAGTGCCGCCTCGCCGGCGGCGGAGATAGAATAAATGGCGAACATGGGCTGCTGCGGCATCGACTGCGACGCCTGCGAAGCGAGGCGGGCCACCGCCAGGCGCGACAACGCTGCGCTGGCTAAGATCGCCGCCGCGCAGGAGAGCGAGGGACGCGGTTCCTTCATCCTTCCGTCGCGCCTGCGCTGTACCGGATGCCTCGAGCCCGGAGAAAAGAGCGTCAGCTGCGCCGAATGCGCCATCCGCGCCTGCGCGCTTAGCAGCCACATTCCGCACTGCGGCTTCTGCCCCGATTTCCCCTGCGACCTTGGGACCGCCGTCTGGGAAGCGGTCCCGGAATATCGCCACAACCTGGAAGTCCTCCGCAGCCGGTGAGTTTTTGCGAGGATGAGGTGAAGCATAAATTTATTTTGAATCAGCACATAATAAAATGGCGCAAAAATCTTGACTAGTTCCTGCGCCGCAAATCGAGTGTCTGATATTGCCGGCCCGGCAGAGGAGTTTGTTTAACCGTTGTCCATCTCTGTATCAAGTGTATGACGAAAGACGATTAATGATTTTTTGACGGCGTCCTCAAGGCCGTCAGTGTTTCCGGTGCAGAATATCTCCAGCAATTTCTCATGGTTTTCCATTACGGTTTCGTCCAATATCTCATTGCTCTTGCTGATATAGGGCCGGCAAAGTTCCATAATTAATGTTCCCATTTTGATGATAAACTGGTTTTGTGTTGCGTCGAGCATAATTCGGTGGAATTTCTGATCGGACCTGTCTGCTTCAGGCAGATGAGCCCGTTGCTGTATAGCGTATTCGGTGAGAGTATGCCTTGCGGCGATTTTCTCTTCCTCCGTCGCTTTCGCTGCTGCCAGACGCAAATATGCTTGGTCAAACATTAGCCTAAATTCATAAAGTTCTTCGGCATTCGATCTTTGCAGCATCATGTCAAGAAGCAGAGGCCTTAATATTTCGAATCCCAACGATTTGCGTAAATATGTCCCCTTGCCTTGTGCCGATTCAACAACGCCTAGAACTTGGAGCATTTTTATTGCTTCGCGGATGCTTGACTTTCCAACGCCGTAGCGTTCAGATAGTTCTCTTTCGGAAGGCAAAGCCTCGCCTGGTTTAAACTCTCCATCACGAATCGAATTTTGGATGCTGTCCAATACAAGCTGGGAAAGAGTACCTTCTCTTCTTAATTCCATTTGATATCACTCCAAGTAGAAGATTGCATTTTTATAATTTTAACTCAAATTAACCTTTGCCGATATAATTTAAATAAACCAAGTTCAACTAAATTTTATCTCAAAATTACACCTGTTTTCATTTGGTTGTATGAGCAACAACATCAATAAAATTATATTGCATAAAATGCTTGACAAATACAGTATAATATTTAAAATACAATTTATCAGATATCTGATGTCTGCTAATCATATATCAGATACTTAGAATTGAAAAGGGAGTTTTTTCGAATGCTTCAATTCACCCGTATTATCAATGCAATTGATGCGCATACCGCAGGGGAACCTGTTCGTGTTATAACATCCGGCATTCCAAATATTCCTGGCGATACGATGTTGGACAAAATGAATTGGTTTGAAGAGAATAGTAGTGATGTCAGAAACTTTCTTATGCGTGAGCCTCGCGGCCACCGTGACATGTTTGGTACTATTTTGACGCCTCCCGTTACCAAAGACGGAGATGTCGGTGTACTCTATACCCATACCACAGGACAGGCTACAATGTGCGGACACGGTACTATAGGCGTAGTGAAAGTACTGCTTGAAACAGGGATAATTTCGTCCGCCGAAGGCGAGAATACTGTTCGTATCGACGCCCCTGCCGGCCGCGTTACAGCTAGGGCGATCGTAAAAAATGGCAAAGTTGCCGAAGTGTCATTTCAAAACGTTCCCTCCTTTCTATACGAAGATAATATTAAAGCAGATATTCCAGGAATAGGCAGTGTAAAAGTTTCGGTTTCTTTTGGCGGCGGGTTCTATATTTTTGTAGAGGCAGAGGATCTTGGGCTTAGTGTCATTCCTGAATGCGGAACTGAAATAGTAAGACATTCCATGTGGCTAAAGGAGTGGGGCAACAAAGAGCTTAATGTCGTCCATCCAACTAATTCTGGAATAAAGGGGATATATGGTGTGATCGTTACCGATCCATCACAACGTATAGAAGAGGGTTGGCGTTCCAAAGAAACCTGTGTTTTTGCGGATGGCGCGATTGACAGGTCTCCTTGCGGTACCGGAACTTCTGCTCGCATGGCGCTTCTTTATGGGCGGGGCGAGATGAAGAAGGGTGAAAAGATATTTAATAGCAGTATTTTAAATACCCAGTTCATCGGTTCTATTGACGATGAGGTTATGGTTGGCAGCATAAAAGGAATAATTCCAAGGATTGCCGGCCCTGCATGGATCACAGGTTTTAATCAATTTGTTCTTGATCCAGAAGATCCGCTCAATGAAGGTTTTTTGATCTAACGGCGTCTCTGTTTTCAGAATCTTAATTTCTTTGTATTAACAGCAATGATTTGTTTTATAAGCTAACGGCTTATATTCAAATAAAAAAAATAAGGGAGCGAGAGATATGAAAAGTAAGAGCTTTATCGCAGTAACCGTAATAATAGCAGTCTTGGCCTTTGTCGGAGCTTTTAAAACTTCAGCCGCGTACGCAGATGTTGCGGCGCGTACGCTGAAACTGGCGCATGTTCTTCCTGTCGGCAGCAATTTTGACGTTGGCGCCAACAAATTTAAAGATATTATTGCCAAATCAAGTAAGGGTAAAATTAAGGTTGAAATTTACGCCGGCGATATGACGGGCGATGAGGTTGAAGCCGCGGAAATGACCCGTGCCGGCAACCTTGACATCGCTTGGGTTTCAACGGGCAGCCTCTCTGCGTTTGTTAAGGATCTTATGCTTCTCGATATGCCATTTCTTTTCCGCGATACAAACCATGTAAACAAAGTCCTCAACGGTCCGGTCGGAGAAGAAATCCTTAAAAAATTTGATGGTACAAAATTAAAAGCGATAGCTTTTGCGGAAGACGGCTGGCGTGAAATTACAAATAACAAGCGCCCTATCAAAACACTTGCCGATTTGAAGGGTATTAAGCTTCGCACTATGATGAATGATATGAACGCGGATATGTACAAGGCGCTTGGCGCGATCCCTACCCCAATCCCTTCGGGAGAAATTTACAGCAGTATTCAGACAGGGCTTGTGAATGGTCAGGATAACGGCGTGTACGTTGCAAACAGCGTAGGGTATATTGCCATCCAGCCCTATGTATGTATGATCCAGCATTTTTATTCTTCGGGCCTCGTGCTAGTCAGCGAGAAGCTTTGGAACAAACTTAATGCGGAAGAGAAAAAACTTATAAAAGATGCGGCGAGAGAGGCCGGACAGTATCAGAGAAACTGGTTCTGGAAGACAGAGACGGATCTTGCCAAAAAGCTCGCGTCTGAAGGAAAGGTAACCCTTACCTATCCCAAAGACAGAGACGCGTGGGTAAAGGCAGTTGAACCTGTTTATAAAAAATACTTCGCTGAATATCCGCACTGGAAGCCCATTGTGGACAAAATCAGGAAAACAAAATAGAACTTCCTCTCCCTTCAGCAGGTGCGCCAATGTGCAAGGCGCACCTGCCTTATTAGAAAAATATGCCTGAAAGGTTGTGTAAAATGAACACTTTGATTAGGCAGATGCAAAATATAGGAGATACTTTAGACAAAATTTCCTCGTCTTTTGCCGCTATGACCTTTTTTGTGATGTCGATCCTGGTAATTATGCAAGTTATTTCCCGCTGTTTTTTTAATTATTCTTTTCAGTGGGCCGAAGAGATGGCCAGGTACCTTTTTATATGGAGTACAATGCTTGCCGCGGCATGTGCCATACGTACGCAAATGCATATAGGCGTGGATATATTGGTAAGTTATGCTAGAGGAAGAGTTCAGCTGACCATGAAGCTTGTCGCGCAAGTCTTTGTGCTCGCGGCTGTTTGTATCCTCATTATATATGGCGGGGAGCAGACGTTGGAATCATTTCACTCAGGCCAGACGGCGACCTCGTTTCCCGTATCCGCGGGAGTCTTGTATCTGTCGATCCCAGTCAGTGGGATATTGATGTTTTGGTATGCAGTAACGCAGGTTCTGGAACTTATCGTTTATGGCAAATACAGAGAAACAAAAATTCAAGCTTTTGGTTGGGAGTGTTAGAGATGTCTTGGGTTCTCTTCGCCACCTTTTTCCCGCTGCTCTTTTTAAATATACCAATTTCTTTTGTGCTTATTTTGTCTACGATAGCTTATATACTGGCGATGGGCGGAGATGTGTCATGGTTGCTCGTGCCGCAGAGAATAATCCGCGGCATGGATTCCTTTCTTATGATGTGTCTCCCCTTTTTTGTACTTGCCGGCAATTTGATGAATAACGGCGGTATAACAGCCAAGTTGATAAAACTTGCGCAAACGTTTGTTGGACATATACGCGGCGGTTTAGCAATGGTGGATGTTATAGTATGTGCGTTTTTCGGCGCGGTCTCCGGATCGGCAGTTGCGGCTACATCCGCGGTAGGTTCGGTCATGATCCCCTCTTTGAAAAAAGAGGGATATCCGGCTAACTTCAGCGCGGGACTTACGGCTGTTGCTTCTACTATGGCTCCGGTTATTCCCCCAAGCCTTGCTTTTGTTATATACGGAGCGGTGAGTAAGGTGCCTATCGGTGATTTGTTCGTCGCTGGAATTCTTCCTGGCATATTGATGGCATTTGCGTTGATGAGTGTGGTTTATGTTTACGCAAAACGTGACGACTATCCCCGTTTGCCAAGAGCCTCATGGAGAGAACGCTTTATTGCAGTGAAAGAGTCGATTTTATGCCTCTTGCTGCCTGTTTTCATTCTTGGCGGAATAGTATCCGGAGCTTTTACTCCTACAGAGGCTTCGGCAATGGCCGCCCTGTATGCGTTTATACTCTCTATGTTTATTTATAAATCTATAACCTGGAAGCAGTTGCCGAAGATTCTTATTGAAAGTGCCATAGACAGCGGTTCTGTTATGCTTTTGGTCGGAACTTGTTATGCTTTTGGCTGGGTGTTGACGAACGAAAGGGTTGCCTTCCGTCTCACAGAGGCTCTGCTTGCGATGGATGTCAGCTACGGAATGAAATTACTTCTCATAAACCTTGGACTGCTTATCGTTGGAATGTTTATGGACAGCGCTCCGGCTATAATGCTGGTTGGCCCGATTCTTGCTCCCGCACTCATGCGTATGGGGATGAATCCCGTGCAGGCAGGCATAATGGTTTGTCTTAACCTTACGATTGGGCTTGCGACGCCGCCGGTCGGTGTCTGCCTTTTTTCCGCTGTGAATTTGGGCAAGGTTTCATTTGAAGAGGTGTCAAAGTCGGCTCTTCCTTTTCTTGGTGCAGTTATAGTTGTACTTGCTCTGATAACCTATGTGCCTTGGTTTTCGCTTGTTCTGCTGAATATAAAAAACCTATTCAGTATGTGATGAAATATATTCCATTGGCCCTCGTTTTGTAAGCGGGGGCTATGTTTTCAATAAAAATGAAGGAGAGATATTATGCTGTTTTTAAGTGCTGAAGAAATACGAAGAGTTTTCAGTATGAGGGATGCTATAGAGTCTGATCGCGAGGCGTTTATAATCCAATCTCGCGGAGAGGCAGAGGTGCCGGTACGTACAAACTTTAACGTGGTTGACGGCGGTATAACATCCTTCATGCCCGCCCATATTAGAAGGTATCCGCGAGCCGGGATAAAAATAGTCTCTACATATGCAGAAAATTATAAGAAAAACCTCCCGGCGGTATCGGCGATGGTTTTATTGACAGATCCCGAGACAGGCATAGTCGATGCTATGATTGACGGAACAGAACTTACAAGAATGCGTACGGGAGCGGTTTCCGGACTTGCGACTGAGCTTCTTGCGAACGAGGATGCCTCCGTCGGCGCTTTGTTCGGCACCGGAGGCCAATCCTTTTCTCAGCTTGAAGCGATGCTCACGGTGCGGCAGTTGGAAGAGGTGCGCATATTTGACGCCAACCCCGCTAGAGCGGAGGCATTTGTGAGACAAAACTCGGTTTTCAGTGAAAAGTTTGGGGCAAAACTTATTGCCGCAAAGTCCTCTTCTCAGGCTGTGATCGGCGCTGATATTATAACAACGGTAACTACGAGTGTTGATCCCGTTTTTGATGGACACTTGGCAGAACCCGGAACGCATATTAACGCGGTAGGAACGTTCATGCCAAATAAGCGCGAGTTGGATGCATATATTATGAATAGAGCTGACAAAATTTATATTGATAATAAAGAAGCTGTCATGAGCGAAGCCGGAGAGTTCTTAATACCAATTGCGGCAGGGGATTTCTCCGAAAGTTCAATAACAGGGGAGCTCGGGGAACTGTTGATAGGATCAATTCCCGGACGTACAGGCAATAACGAAATAACGTTAATGAAAACAGTGGGATTTGCGACGCTTGACATAGTGATTGCACATAAAGTCTATGAAAGAGCGATGACGGCGGGAATAGGAACGATACTTTAATGCTTAGCACACAGTCATTCTTTGTAGTCGACGCGCATACCACAGGTACTCCGATCAGAGTGGTCACTTCCGGCATTCCTACGCTAAGAGGCAATACTGTTAGTGAGAAAATGGATTACATGAGGTCAAACTACGATTGGATGAGAAAGTCTCTCATGCGGCAGCCACGGGGCTTTCTCTCCTTAGTCGGGGCGGTACTGACGTCGCCCTGCTGTGGTGAGGCTGATTATGGGCTGTTTTATGTTGACGCTCTTACATACCAGCCTATGTGCGGCGCGGGGACACTTTCCGTCGCTAAGGTACTTGTAGAGACCGGCATGGTTAAGGCGGAAGAGCCGGTGACGACGATAAAATTAGAAACGCCAAGCGGTCTTGTTACCGTTTTTGTAGAAATAAAAGATGATGTAGTAAGGTCCGTGTCGCTGGAAAATGTACCCGCATTTTTGTACGAGAGGGATTTAGAAATTGATGTCAGCGGTGTGGGTAAGTTAGTTGTTGATATCGGATTTGGCGGAAATTTTTTTACGCTAGTCGATATCGAATCGATCGGTAAGAAAATAGAAAGGAAAAATATCAATGAGCTCAGGGAACTGAGTAAAATAATTCTTGCGGCTTCAAATTCTGCGATAAAAGTTGAACACCCGCTTAACCCCGCTATAAACTACATGGATCAGCTTTTATTTTGTGATAACACGGAGGACAAAGACGGAACATACCTATGCCAATGCATATACGGCGATGCCCAGGCTGACATTTCCCCCTGCGGCACGGGGACGTCTACACGATTAGCGCAGCGCTTTGCAAGGGGCCTTATAAAAATTGGCGAGCCATTCTATCAAAAAAGCATCTTTGGCGGGGTGTTCGAGGGGACCCCGCTAAGAGAGGTCCCCGTCGCTGATTTTAAAGGAATTGTTCCTAAGGTATCATGCAGCGATGTTCATATCACCGGTTATAATCACCTTATCGTTGAAGCCGGCGACAAGTTCAAAGATGGTTTTGTAAGCTGGTAGGACGTCAATAAAATTTTAGAAATGCTTACAGAACGGGATGTATCCCGCTGCAGAACTGCGGCAGCGGTAAATAAAAATGAATAACAATCAGTGGGAGTTGAGTTGCTATGGATAAAATGCCAGCCAGTATCTTCAACGACGTCATCGGGCCCGTGATGCGCGGGCCGTCCAGCTCACATGTCGCGGGCGCGGCGCGGATCGCCGCCGTCGTGCGGCAGTCGGTCGGCGGTGATCCGCTGCGCGCCGTCGTCGACTTTGACGTGAACGGCTCGCTCGCCGCTTCGCACGACGGCCACGGCACCGATATGGGCTTTGTCTGCGGCATGCTCGGCAAGGAGATAACGGAACCGGATGTCGACCGTTACGCGCGGCTCGCGCGCGAGGCCGGCGTCGAGATCGAATTCCGTATACTCGACTACGGCGCGGAGCATCCGAACAACTACCGGATCGAGGCATGGGGGCGCGGCGGCGAGCGTCACCTGTGGGAGGGCGTCTCGGTCGGCGGCGGCATGATCGAGATGAGAAATTATGACGGCTTCCCCGTTTCGATATGCGGCGACTTCTGCGAGGCGCTGGTGAAATTTCCCCGCGGCGGCGCGGCGGCGATGAAGGATTCGCCGCTTGTCGCCGGTTCCGCTCCTGATTTCGCGCAGGTCGTGGAGGGCGGGAACGGTTCGCTGCTCTCGCTGAAATATTCAAAGGCCCCGGACATTGAGGCGCTGCGCGCCGCCGCGGCCGGACAGGGCGCGCTGGACTTCGTGTTCGTCAAGCCGATGCTGCCGACGCTCTCGCGCTCGAATTGTTCCGTCCCCTTCTCGTCCGCGCGGGATATGCTCGCCTTCAGCGAAGGCGGAAATATGCCGATGTGGGAGCTTGCCGCCGAATATGAGGCGGCGCGCGGAGGCACCTCTAAAGACGAGGCCCTGGATAAGATGCGCATGCTGGTCTCGATAATGGAAGGATCTCTAAAAGAGGGTCTGGCCGGCACGGAGTACGCCGACCGGATACTCGGGCCGCAGGCCCGCTTGATAGAGGCGGCGTGGGAAAGGGGGGCTCTCATCCCCTGCGACATCCTCAACAATGTCATTAAATCGATCACCGCGATCATGGAGACGAAGAGCGCGATGGGCGTCATCGTCGCCGCTCCCACCGCCGGTTCCTGCGGCTGTCTGCCGGGGACGCTGCTTGGCGCGGGCCTCGCGCTCGGCAAGCAGAAAGAGGAGATCACGCGCGCGATGCTCGCCGCGGGGCTGATCGGCATCTTCATCGCCGAAGGGGCGACCTTCGCCGCCGAGGTCGGCGGCTGCCAGGTGGAGTGCGGCGCCGGCTCCGGCATGGCGGCGGCCGGGCTGGTGCAGCTTATGGGCGGCAGCGCGGAGCAGTGCGTCGACGCCGCCTCGATGGCTTTGCAGAATATCACCGGCCTCGCCTGCGACCCGGTTGCGAACCGTGTCGAGGTCCCCTGCCTCGGCAAGAACGTCATGGGCGGCTCAAACGCCGTCGCCTCGGCGAACATGGCGCTCGCGGGCTATGACAAAGTCATACCGCTCGACGAAACGATCGCCGCGATGTACGACGTCGGCCTCAAACTGCCGCTTGAGCTGCGCTGCACCTTCGGCGGCCTCGGCAAGAGCCCGGCGGCGCTGAAGCTGTTGGAGAAGCTGAAAGACCGTTAAAAGTAAAAGGAAGAGGCTGGCGCGGCGCAGACAGCTTCCGCGCGCCGCGCCTGTTTCTATTCGGGCCAGCAGCCGCAATTTTCTATGAACGACTTGAAATTCGGCGTCAGCTTCAGGCGGTTGTTATAGATAACGTAAAACTCTCTTTTTTCTTTGAAGTCGCTGATCTCGCAGCTGTGCAGCCTGCCCAGGGCAAGCTCGTTCGTCACCAGTTTTTTCGCCATGATCGAAACGCATCCGCCCTTTACGACCTCTGCTTTTATAACGTCGATATTGCTGTAAGTATCCGCGACGGTTATATCGTAGTGATAACGCCGGGCCGTATTGTCGAAAAGGTCCCGGGTGGGGTTTCCCTGCTCTCTCATGATGAGGTTTGCGCCGGATAATTCCGTCAGCGAGACGGAATCCCTGGCGGCAAATTCGTTCTCCTGATTGCAGATCAAAACATAAGAATCCTCCCCGATCTTTTGATTGACAAGATCGCCGTGCGGCAGGCGGTATTCGAGCAGTACGAAGTCCAGGTCGTAGTCCAGAAGTCTGTTTTTCAGCAGATGGCCGTCTTCGATCACCATACGCGTCTTTACCTTGGGACATACCCGATGGTATCTCACCCAAATATCGTTCAGTATACTGCTGGAGGTGATGAGGTCGCTGCCGACCCTTATCACTTCCTCGCCCGCAAAGCGCACCGCGATCTCCATCTCGTTATACGCATCGAGGACCTTTTTTGAATGGCTGACCGCGATCTTGCCCTGTTCGGTGAGGATGATCCTTTTGTTTATACGCTCGAAGAGCCTGATGTTGTATTCCCTTTCTATCCCGGCGATGACCTGGCTCACCGTGGACTGTGAAATATAAAGGTTCTTGGAAGCCTCGGTCATGTTCAGGCATCTTGCTACCTCGACCAGTATTTCCATATCCCTTATCGTCATCAGGCTCGCCCCTGTCTTAAAATATATTGACTTACCGATAGCTTTTTATTAAAAAATTAAAATCACAGCATCTATAGTATTTTACCAATGGTACATATATATTTTACAATTTTACATGTCAGAGTCAATGGCGTATATTTGCCTTGTTCCAAGGAGATGCGCATATCCCCCCATTAATATAAAGAAAGAGGTGCAGATATGATGAAAGTGACACTTACCGGTAATGATCTCACTATAGATAAGCTTTGGGCTATCGCGGCCGATGGTGCCGAGGTCGAGATCAGCCCCGAAGCCGACGCAAAACTGGAGGCCTCGCGCCAGTTGGTATACGATCTGGTAGATGCCAATGTCCCTGTCTATGGCTTCAATACCGGCGTTGGCCAGAACAAAGACCATAAGATATCCAAAGACGTTTTTGCGAATTTTAACCGCAAGATGATCTACTCGCACACGCTTGGAGTTAAGCCCGCCGCTTCGGAGAAAGAGGTCCGCGCCGCGATGGCGATCCGTCTCAACTGCCTGCTTCAGGGATATACCGGCATTCAGCCGCTTGTCGCCCGCCGCTACATGGCATTCCTCAATGCCGGCATACATCCGGTATTGCCAGAAAGAGGCTCCATCGGAGAAGCCGACATAGGTATACTTGCCCATATTGGACTGGCTATGCTCGGCGAGGGCGACGTCAATTATAAAGGCGAAAAAATGTCCTCCAAAGAAGCGCATAAAAAGGCCGGCCTTGAACCGATCGAACTTGGCCCAAAGGACGGACTCGCCATTATCGACTGCAACGCTTTCTCCGCCGGACAGGCCGCGCTCGTATTCAAAGAGCTTGAAGATCTCGCCGATATCAGCGACATCGTCTATGGCGTGTCGCTCGAGGGATTCAACGGAAACACGACGCCGCTCGATCCATCAGGGCTCGCCGCGCGCAGACTGAAGGGACAGCAGGTCAGCGCGGCTCGCATACGCAAATACATAGAGGGCAGCTATATCTATCAGCCCGACCCAGAAAGAGCTCTTCAGGACCCGCTTTCGTACAGAGGCGGTGCGCATGTCAACGGCTCGCTCCGCGACGCGCTCGAATATACGAAAGAACTTATGCTGATCCAGATGAACAGCTCCGACGACAATCCCTGCGTGCTGGTGGACGAGAAACGTATGATCTCTGTCTCGAACTTCGAAGTCACTACGCTTACCGCGGCGCTGGAAATGATCTCCATCATCCTCCCGCACCTTTCGCGTATGTCCTGCTACAGGATGATCAGAATGGATACCCCGGTGCTTTCGCATCTGCCGCGCTTCCTCAGCCATGACGGTGGTGAATCCCATTGCTTCGGCGCTTTCCAGAAGCCTTTTGTCGCGCTTGACGGAGAGATTCGCCATCTCTCAAATCCATGCTCCGTAGATTTTCTCTCCGTAGCCGGAGATATCGAGGACCACGCGAACAACACGCCCTTTGCCGCGCAAAAGCTGAGAAAAGCGGTCGACGACATGAAATATATATACGGAATGGAAATGATCCACGCCTGTCAGGCAATCGACCTGCGCATGCAGAATAAGGATATCAGGCTTGGAAAGGGTACGGAAATTGCCTGGAAAGAGTTCCGTAAGGAGATCAAGCTCTATGAGACGGACAGACCGATCTCTCCCGACATTCAGAAAGCATACGAATTCATCAAGAGCAACAAACTTCTCACGGAAGTGAGAGACCGCCTGCTGTAACAAAACCCCGCAAGAAAACAGTTGTACGCCGGTCGCGCGCTCTGCGCGGCCGGCCCAAAGGCAATAAAGATGCGTATGCTTTTTGTATATGCACAGCTTGGTTTATATGAGGAGGAGCTTTTTATGCCGCAAAGCGAAAGCAAAAAAATGCAGCTGCGTAAGGGGGTATTTTACCCCACCTTCCTGGTTATGATCTCAGCCGTCGTCATCGGCATTTTTAGAAATGAATGGCTGAAAACGATTTGCAAAACGATCTTCAAGTTTTCACTGTTAAATTTCGGCTGGCTCTATCAAATGGTCGCGATGACCTGTTTTGTGCTCGTTGCCGTCGTCACCTTTTCAAAAATGGGAAATATCAGAATAGGCGGTAAAGAGGCTAAGGCCAAATATCCTTTCCATACCTGGTTTGTAATGGCTCTGACGGGAGGCATCTCCGTCGGCATCGTTAATTGGGGCATCAACGAGCCAATGGTATACTTCGGCAACGTTTACGGGGAGCTCGATGCGCTGGGGATCACCCCAATGAGTATGGAAGCGGCCCGCTTCGCGCTGGCGCGCTGTTTTTACAACTGGAGCTTTGTCCCGTACGCCTTTTATGGGATATCGGGCCTTTTGATTTCGTATCTGTACTTCAATAAAAATGAAAAGTTCTCCGTAGTAGCCACACTTCGGCCGCTATTTGGCGACAGAGTCTACAGCTCTGCCGCCGCGGATGTTGTGGATTCGCTCTGCACGGTCGGAATCGTTCTGGGAATGGCCTGCGGATTGGGAACGGGAATGGCATTCGTCCTTTCCGGTCTCAAGGTAGTTTACGGCATCGACGCCGGCATTGTCTCATGGATTATTCTCGGAGTTGCAGTGACCGCGCTTTTCACCGGGGCTGCATACCTGGGAATCGACAAGGGAATAAAAAACTTGCTACATTCAACAGCAAGATATTCTACCTTCTTCTCGTACTCCTCTTCTTTGCCGGCCCCATCGTTGACATCTGTAAAGCGCTTCCGCTTGGTCTGGGCTACTGGATGGATAATTTCTGGGTCTGGGGCTTCGATCCCGTAGACGTCGGAGGCGAAGCGCTCACTGTATGGTGGACGCTCTTTGACTGGACCGTATGGATCGCCTATGCGCCGGTAATGGGGATGTTCCTAGCAAAAATCTCCTATGGACGTACCATCCGGGAGTTTATGATCGTTAACTGGGTATTGCCGTCGATTTTCTGCCTGGTATGGTTCTCCGTCTGGGGAGCCACGGCTTTGAACTGGCAAATGAACGGTGTTGTCGACCTTGTCTCGATACTGAAAGAAAATGGCGCTACGGCTGCGGTTTGGGGATTCCTCCAGCATCTGCCTCTCAAAATGGGCGTCGTTCTGATCCCTGTAGTCATGGTTACGCTAATACTTTCCTTCTGCACCGCGGCAGATTCGATCTGCCATACTCTGGCATCTCTCTGTATATCCCAGGACCGGGACAGCGATGAAGCTCCGAAGCACCTCATGCTCGCCTGGGGCGTGATCATCGGTTCAGTCTCTGTGATTATGGGAGCGCTTGCGGGCGGTGTCAGGGGAGTGGACGGCGTCAGACAGCTTTCGTCTGTGGGAGCGTTTTTAGTCCTGGGTATCTTCATCCTTCAGGTAGCCTCGTTTGTCAAAACATTCTTCATGTCTAAAATAAGCGACGATTAAAGTTTTCCGTTAATTTTACTTACAATAAAACCAGAAAGAGGAAAAACCATGGACATCTTATATCTCAACTCAAAAGATATCGATCAACTAAATATCACCAATGACGAAATATTGGAGGCCGTCGAAGAGAGCCTGCGGGCTCAGGGGACGGGGCAGGCGATGGTAGAGCCGCGCGTCCACATCCATCCCAATCCCGAATATAACGGACACTTCAACGTACTGCGCGGCTACATCGAGCCGGAGCATGTCGCGGGCGTCAAGGTGGTAGGCGACTATGTTTACAACTACAAGAAAGACCTGCCCTCCGAGATGTCGCTGCTCAGCCTCTACGACCCTGAGAACGGAGCTCCGTACGCGATCATGGACGCCACGGCGATAACCTCGATCCGCACCGGCGCGCTTACGGCGGTGGGCGCCAAGTATCTCGCGAAAAAATCGAACCGCGTGCTCGGGCACCTCGGCTGCCGCGGAACGGCCTTCTGGAATGTGGTGCTGCTGGACCATCTCTATGATTTTGAAGAGATCAGGATAAACAGCAGAAGACGCGAGTCGATGGAGGCCTTTGCGCAGGCTCTCGAAGCCCGTCTGCACAAAAAAATAGTGATCGCCAAAGACAGCGAGGAATGCCTGAAAGGCGCCGACATAATGATCGAAGCCACGCGTCTGATCGAGCCGGCCCCGCTTCTCAAAACGGAATGGGTCAAGCCCGGAGACTTCGTCGTCCCCTACGGAACGATATGCGCAAACGAGATCACGCTGACCGACGTTATGGATAAGATCGTCGTCGATGACTGGGGACAGTGCAAAGAGGGCGGAAAACTCGGCAGCTTGAGCCCGCATGTGAGGGCCGGCAAGCTGACGGAAAAGACGCTTTACGCCGAACTGAGCGAGATCGTGGCCGGCAAAAAGACGGGACGCGAGAATGACGACGAGCGCATCCTCTTCTGGCACCGCGGACTTTCGATAAACGACATCGCGCTCGGCCGATTATATTACAAGAAGGCCGTTGCCAACAATATCGGCACAAAGCTTTTCTATCGTTAGAAAACATCGGCCACGGCGGGGTTTTGCGGGCATAAGAAAGGGGAGGACGGTATAGCTATGAAAGATATTTTGGAAAGAATAAACGGCAACAAATATGTATGGTTCTGCGCGGCGCTGGCGCTCTCCGTTCTTACGCCCAACCCCGCCATCGGCCTCGCGGCGGGCGCGTTCATCGCCCTGACGGTCGGCAATCCCGTCATGAAAGAGACGGGAGCCGTCTCAAAAAAGCTGCTGCAGCTCGCGGTAATACTGCTCGGCTTTGGCATGCAGCTGAACGTCGTGCTGCGAGTGGGGCTGACGTCGATATGGGTCACGATGATATCGATCAGCGCCGTGCTTGCCATCGGGGCGTTCCTCGGGCGCGCGTTCAAAGTAGAACGCGACCTTTGCACGCTCATAAGCTCCGGTACCGCGATCTGCGGAGGGAGCGCCATCGCCGCGATGTCGCCGGCCATCGGCGCGAATCAGACTGCTACCGGAGTGGCGATGGCAGTCGTCTTTCTTCTGAACGGCATCGCGCTGCTTATATTCCCGCCGCTCGGACATTTACTGGGGCTTTCGCAGCAGCAATTCGGCTTCTGGTCGGCGCTTGCCATACACGATACCAGCAGCGTCGTCGGCGCGGCCTCGATCTACGGCGCTCAGGCGCTCGCGATCGCCGCGACGGTAAAATTGACACGCGCGCTCTGGATACTCCCCCTTTCGATCGCCGGAGCCAAGCTGAACCGTACACAAAGCAAAGCCGCCTTTCAATGGTTCCTTGTGGGGTTCCTGGCCGCTGCCGCCATACGCATGCTCTTCCCCTCACTCGAAACGCTCTGCAATTACGGCGCGCTCGCGGGGAAACACCTGATGACGGGAACGCTCTTCCTCATAGGCGGCGGACTGAGCCGCCCCGCGCTGAAAAAGATCGGCGCGAAACCGCTCGTCATGGCGGCCCTGCTCTGGCTGATAATTTCCGTGCTTACGCTGCTGGCGGTGAAAAACGGCCTGATGCCGAATTTAGGAATATAGCGCCTCCGCGCGCCGGCATCAATTTAAGAGCGTACTGTTGCAAAAAAGATGGGAGCGGCATCTGTCGTTCCCGTCTTTTCTTTTGTTATGCCGCCGAGCATCAGGCATTTTTGCCCTGTCGCCGCAGCCGTCAGGCATGGCCGGTACGTTGGGGCATTCATGGAAAAGGGGCCGGCTTTATTGTATACTTCAACTGCCGAAGCGCATAAAGCCGGCAGTCAAGAGCGCCTTTTTGATCAGACGCGGCTGCGCTCCGCGCCGGTACGCAGTTTCTCACCTTGGCGGTTGGGAAGATGGATCTCTCTGAATTTTAGCTTTGGGGGAAGATAATGATGATCACGGTGGAAGATTTCGACAAAGTAGAGATGCGCGTTGGCACGGTCATCGAGGCTGAGATCAACAAAAAGGCCAGAACTCCCGCCTATAAGCTGAAAATAAACTTCGGCGGCGAGCTTGGCGTAAAGACTTCGTCCGCACAGATCACCGCGCTCTATACGCCGGAGGAACTGGTCGGCAAGCAGGTCGTCTGCTGCGTCAACCTTGAACCGATGCGCATCGGCTCGGTAAAGAGCGAAGTCCGCATCCTCGGCTCCGAATCGGCGCAGGGCGTGGTCCTGCTCCGGTTGACTGAAAAGGTCGCGGACGGCGACAGGATATTTTAAAGGCAGATTTAGCGACTTGAGGTTTTGCCTTCAGCCTCCGTTAACTGTGAGGCGGAGGCGAAACCTCAAGCGTAAGCCGCGGCGCGGCAGGTTTATATTATTCCTTATACGCGACAAAAACTATCTCCACATGCGCGCCGTCGGCAAGTTTCGCCGTTTCAACGGTCGCCCTTGCAGGGTAGGGCGCTGTAAAGTAACTTCTATATACTTCGTCTATTTTTTTAAAGTCGTCAAAGCTTGTGATATAAATTCGTGCGTTCACGACGTTATCGAAAGTAAGCCCTTCCGACGCAAGCATAGCTTTTGCCGTTTCCATGGCCGCTTTTGTCTCAACGCGGATATCGCCGTGGCCGAGAATTTCACCGCTTCCGGCATCCGCGCCGCACACGCCGGTCAAAAATAATAAATTCCCGGCCCATACGCCCTGACTGTAAGATCCGATCGCCGGCGGTACTTTATCGCAATTTACCACTTTGCGGGTCATCCGATTTCCTCCTAAAAATATTTATGCGGACATGATGATGATTTGTACTAGCCGAGATAGGCCAGGAGGATGCCGCCGGCCAGCACGGAACCTATCTGTCCCGCGACGTTTGCTCCCACGGCATGCATCAGCAGATAATTGTGTGGGTCGGCTTTTTGTCCCATTCGCTGAATTGTCCTGGCTGACATGGGGAAGGCGGATATGCCGGCGGCTCCGATCATTGGATTTACTCGCTTGTTTTCCGGCAAGAATATATTAAATAGTTTGGCTGTCAGCACCCCGCTTGCGGTATCAAGGACGAAAGCTACGAGTCCCATCGAGATTATAACAAGAGTGCCGGCATTCACAAATTTTTCTCCCGTCATTGTCGCGGCTATAGAAAAACCAAGTAAAATGGTGACGATATTAGCCAGTTCGTTTTGGGCTGCGTTTGAGAGACGGTCTGTCACGCCGCTGACTCTCAGCAGGTTGCCGAACATGACAAAGCCGAGCAATGCTACGGAGGCCGGGGCCACAATGCCGCCCAATATCGTTACTAATACGGGAAATAATATCAACGTCATTTTTGATATGCTGTTTGGCGCGTATGTCATTTTTATGCGTCGTTCTTTTTGGGTTGTAAGTGCCATGATCACAGGCGGCTGTATTAATGGTACCAAGGCCATATATGTATATGCGGCTACGGATATTGGCCCCAGCAGATTGGGCGCGAAACGCGTTGCGACATAGATGGAGGTCGGCCCGTCGGCGGCGCCGATAATGCCTATTGACGCTGCTTCGAATACATTATAGCCAAAAAATAGAGCGATCCCCATGGTGAGAAATATTCCACCCTGTGCCGTCAAACCAAATAAGAATACTTTGGGATTCGCGAGAAGCGGGGTAAAGTCGCACATTGCACCGACCGCTATCAAAATAAGCAGCGGCATTATCTCTGTCGCTATGCCAATTTTAAATAACATTGAGAGAGCGCCTTCCACCACTTTTCCGCCTGCAATTTGGTCTAAGGCGGAGGAGAGGGGGAGGTTGACAAGTATGGTGCCAAAGCCCATCGGAAGCAGCAAACTGGGTTCAAACCCCTTTTTTACTGCAAGATATATCAATAATCCTCCAACCCCGATCATTACCAGGCTCTTCAATGTTATGGCGTTAAATACCTCAACGAAAAGTTCCATCCCTTTTGTCACATCCCCATAGTGAAATTTGGCCAGCGGGTTACCATTGTTATAAGTCTGCAAGAGGGCCCAGAAATGTTAAACACCTCTAGGCCCGTTCTGGATAATTATGTTTAGCGTTTGGGTTCAGCCTCTGTCTTTTCGTTAAAGACAAAGGAACTTCCGAGTCCGAGAGCTTTCGCTTTTTCGTAGACCTTTGTCGCTACTGCTACGTCCATCGCGCCGGTGCCGATGGGTACGCAGACGATTTTTTCGCCCTCTTTGATGTGCCCGTCGACCTTGCCTGCCACCAGTTCGCCGATCGTGGCGGTTATCATTTCTCTGTTAAATTTGCCGGTATCGACGATATTTTTCAGCGCGCCTCTGTGAAGGGTCTGTCCTATCGAATCGACGAAAACCCTGTTTGCGGAGAGCAGCAGTTCGTCTTCGCATTCAGTAAACGACCCCATCGGGAAGATGATTTGTCCGGCCTTGAACCAGTCATTTTTGATAAACTTGTTTCTGGCGTGCGTCACCGAGACGATGATATCCGTCCCCGCGAATACTTTTTCGGGCGAGTCCGCCGCGGTGATTTTTATATTCGTTTTCGGCGCCATCTCGGCGATATATTTTTGCACCGCTTCGTTGCTGATGTCGTACACTATGGCTTCCTCTATCTCAAAAACTTCAGCAAACGCCATCAACTGCGTACGTCCCTGAGCGCCGGTTCCGAAAATTCCCAGGCGTATCTTCTTCTTGTCCGTCATGTATTTGGCTGCGACGGCAGCCTGCGCGCCCGTGCGGTAATTTGTGATCTGCTCTCCGTCCATCACGCAGCGAAATACTCCGGTCTCGGGATCGAAAAGCGATATCAGCGCGATTATGTAAGGAAGGCCCCACGATGGATTGTTCAAGGAACCGCCGACGCACTTTATCCCCGCGCTCTTCATGCTGTGTATATACGCCGGCATTCCATTGAGCCCGTTTTTATAGGGAGGCCACTCGGCATCCTCTCCCAATTCCAAAGTCACCTTCGTCGGACATATGACCTCGTTGTTTCCCCAATCGCGAAAAGCGATCTCGCATGCGTCGACGGTATCCTTCATGGTGAGCAGTTCCTGTACGGTCTTGGCGTCAATTAATTTGCATGGCATTGTAAAAACCTCCGTTATTATGTATTTGTTTGGTATTGCAAAACTTTGTGTTTAAATTTGGTGCGGCGCGTCTAAGTGCTTCTCGCAGCTGCGGGATTTAGAAGGGGCCTAGTTTCATCGTCGTGGCGGCTACCAACAGGCAGGCCGCCAGCAAGGTCCATGAAACCATGATCGGCCATACGAACTTTACCCATTTTTCATACGTGACGCCGGCAAGCCCGATCGCGGCCATAAGTGTCGGCTGAATAGGAGAAATGGCGTTTGTTATCCCGTCACCGAATTGGAATGCCAGCACCGATACCTGGCGCGTGACTCCGAGGATGTCGCCGAGCGGAGCCAAAATCGGCATCGTCGTAGCCGCCTGGCCGGAGCCGGAGGCGAATATGAAATTCAGCGCAGTTTGCACAAGAAGCATACCCACGGCGGATATGCTCGCTGGCAGCCAGCCGACGACCGTCGCCATCGCGTTGATGACCGAGTCCATGATATCGCCGCTGTCCAGCACGACGACGATCGCTCTCGCAAGTCCGATGCAGATAGCGGTAAAAACCATATCTTTCGCGCCGGTCACGAAATTTTCCGCGATTTGTTCAGCTTTAAGGCGCCCTATTATTCCGCACACGATGCCCATTATGAGGAAGATGGTAATTATTTCCTGGAGATAATACCCCTTTTTGACGACTCCCCACGCAAGCCACGCGAATCCGAGGAAAATGACGGCCAGGATAGAGAAATCTCTTTTACTGAGCGGTGTGTTGTCAAAAACGAACTCTGATGTTTCCAGAGAAGATGCATCATAGACAAGGCTCTTAGTGGGGTCTTTTTTTACCTTTTTCGCATAACGCATGATCCACCACCAGACAAGGATATAGAAAAGAAACATACATCCAAATCTGAACGTCATACCTGAGAAAAGCGGCAGCTCAGCGATGCCTTGCGCGATACCGGTGTTAAAAGGATTCAATGGACCGGCGGTATATCCCACATAGGCGCCGAGATAAATCATGGCGACACCAACCACGGCATCGTAGCCTACGCCTTTGGCTATAGCTACCGCCAGCGGAATGAAGATCAATGACTCTTCCGCCATTCCGAAAGTAGCTCCTCCCGTAGCGATGACGAGCATCGCAGCTGGAACAAGCAGATGTTCGCGCCCCTCTAATTTTATAACCGATCTGCTTATCACTCGGTTGATGGTGCCGGTGGAATTGATTATACCGAATACGGAGCCAACCAACAGCACAAAAAAGATTATCTCACTTGCCTCGTTTAAACCTTTGGGAAGAGACATCATGGCGTCAAAGAAATCGACCGGCCTTTGTTCTACGTGGTGGAATGTCCCTGGCGTGACTAAAGTGCGGCCTGTCCGCTCATCCTTTACGCGGTCGAATTCACCGGCTGGAATCAAGTATGTTCCTATTGCCGCGAGGATGATCAGAGAAGCTATAAGGATATATGTGTGTGGTATTCTGAATTTAAATGATAGATGTTTATTTTCTGACATATCTTTCACCTCCATTAATGTCATCCGTGGACAATGTTTCTGATCTCATTGCGGGACATATTTTCGAAACCCATAGCGTTCAGCCCTCGGGCACAGTCCATATAATTTGTCTGATTTATTATTCCTGCGAGATGTATTATCGCATCAATGGTCGGCGTTGGAACTTTGACCATCTTACCCATCTCCGAGAGCGGTACCAGGAGATACGGGACATCCTCCGTAATATACCTGTGTGTTACGGACTGCGGGGAATCGGCTCCCATCTTGCTATATACAGGGTGCAGGCTGAATATTTCGTGAAGGTTGCGGTACTGGGTTGAATCCAGGTCGTAATTTGCCAAAGCGTCTTCAAACTCGGTTACAAGATTATACCCCCAAGCTTTACCGACAGCTAAGCGTTCCTCGTCCATTTTTTCCATCACGGAACACACTGACGCACTCATCCCGTCGTTGTAGAAACGAAAACGTTCTCCGGTCTCGATGCGGCCGGCGTTCATGATCATGGTGGGGCAGTGGATGATCATATTGGTGTTGGCGAGCGCGACAGCGAGCGCGCTGGGGAGGGGAAGGAGCTTGACCGGCAATATCCCCTCAATTTTCTGTAAAAGCCTGTCCGTCGCGCTCGCCGGGACTGCGGAAGCCCAGACGCTGCCCTTTACTCCGAAGATGTTGCAGCTTTTGTTCTTGTCCAGACGTGCGGCATATGGGATCGTGTCGCTTTCGCCGATAAGTATCTGGTTTTCCAGGCCACGCGCCTTCATTCTTAGATAGAGAGAGATCGCGCCAAAATTACCGGGCATTACAAGCACGGCCTGCCCATCTTTGAGGTGAGGCGCCATGTAATCGAAGGCTGATTCCTGCCCGTATGAAGGCATCAGGACAAATACCGCTTCCGCTCCGTCAAGCGCGGCGGCGGCCTCTGTCGTTACCAGCGAAAGTTTGGCCTCGCCTGATGCTGCTCCGGTAAGCGTCAACTTGCCGCCGCTGCGTTCCAAATGTTTTATATTGTCGCTGAACGACGGATTTTCCCACAGCCGGACGTTATGCCCATGTAAGGCAAGGTCTCCGGCAAGCGCGTGAGCACCGTTGCCAGCTCCGAATACAGCGATATCCATAACACCACTTCCTCTGCATTAAATGGTGAAGCAATATATCATGGGTAAATTTAATTGAGTACGAAAAACGTATACGTTTATTGGATTCAATTATAGCCGTCTCTGGAAATGTGTCAATAGGTTTTGAAGTGTTATAGAATTAGAATATATTTTTTATAAAATTAAATATATAGATTTATATTTAGGAAGGTATGGACGGTAATAGGACTCATTGTTTAAGCCGATTATAACAAAAGCGAAAAACCTTAAAGATCACGTCAAGGCTTTTCGCTTCTATTTTTTAATATAATTTTATGTTATCTCAGTTAGGGAATATTTTTTCATATTCTTTCCATTTAAAAAAAGACATGACATGTTCGCTTGCCGCGGGAGCGTGCCTAAGATGGCGCACCATCTTTTTTACTGCCGCCGCCATATCACGTTGTGCAATACTTACGACGATATCCTCGTGCTGAAGGATCATTTGATCGTTTGAATCTTTGTGGCGGTCCTGATCTCTATCCACGCGATAGAGACTGATACCATAGAATAGTTCATACATACATATACGTAAATAGACTTGTTTAAGCGCCCTCACGAGGTATTCGTTGCCGGAAGAAGCGGCCAAGGTTACGTGAAAACCGTCACTGAGGTCTTTATATGTGTCACATATTTGGGTCTCATTTTTTTCGTTTTCTGTCCTGATCGCATCATATATTTTTTTACCAGCCTGATGATTCCAGTTGAGGCAGGCAAGGCTGACCGAGGTCACTTCAAGGCGCTCTCTGAATATGTATGCCTCATATAGATCGGAAAGTGTTAGTTTAGGGAAAAAATATCCCCTTTGATTCTGTTTTTTTTCAAGGATTCCGTCCACTACCAGCTGGTCCAAAGCCCCTCTTATCGGAGTTCTGCTCATGCCCAGCGACTTTTCGAGGTCTGTCTCAAACAGCCTGGCGCCGGGAAAAATTTCTTTACGCTGTATCAGCTCCATTATTTGCTCTAAAGCAGCGTCTTGAGCGGTAGTTTTTATCGGCATTACATGCTAGCTCCTAACGAATTGATGTCACTTAATATTGTGATATTATACACTTTCATAACGAAAGTAACAATAAAATATCTACAAACGACTAATTTCTGCGGTAAAGCTGGCTTTTTGCTTTTATTTCAAAACGTTAATACAATAAAAAGGGGTACGCGCTTGCTGTACCCCATGGAGTATTTCTTAGGATATATCGATGACGATAATAATTATTTGTACTCCCTGAAAGCCTCGGCGAGCCGTTTGATCCCCTCTTCCGCCGTTTCGGGGTCGACCTTTGCGAAGGAGATGCGGAAGGCGTCGTGTCCGTTTTTCGCTTCGTCGATCGTGTAGAAGGCGCTCCCCGGGATGATGCCGACCTTCTTCTTTTCCACCGCGAAGCGCGCGAAGGCTGTCATGTCGTCGACGCCCCGCGCCTCTCCCCAGAGGAAGAAGCCGCCCTTGGGGTAGTTCGTCTTTATCCCCAGCGGTTTGAGGTGCTTCTCTATCGCCTTTACCATGCCGTCGCGGCGCACGCGGTAGGTGTCGCGCAGGAAGCCGACGCGCTCGCCGAAGTCCGCGTTATTCAGGTAGTTGAAGAGCCCGAGCTGCAGGATCGCGGGACGCGTGAGGCCGGCGCTGATGCGGAAGGCGTTGAGGTGCGGGATGATCGCGTCCGGCACGACGAGCCAGCCGCAGCGCATCCCCGGCGCGACCAGTTTGGAGAAGCTGTTGCTGTGCAGCACGCGCCGGTCGTCGCCGGCGAGGCCCAGGTATGTCGCGGGAGCCTCTTCGTCGTAGCTCAGGTAGTGGTAGGGGTCGTCCTCGAAGATCGGGACGTCGTACTTCGCGGCGATGGCGAGGATCTCTTTGCGGCGCTCAAGCGGCGAGGTGCGGCCGCTGGGGTTTTGGAAGTTAGGTATCGTATAGAGGAAACGCACGCTGCGCGATTTAAGCAGCCGTTCAAACTCTTCTGGGATGATGCCGTCGTCGTCGGAGGGCACGCCGACACAGTTCGCGCCCTGTTTGCGGAAGGTGAGCAGCGTCTCCGTAAAGGTCGGCGCTTCGACGAGCACCGTGCAGCCGGGGTCGATCAGCGTCTCCGCGACCAGCTCGATCGCCTCGCCAGCGCCGTTGGTCAGCAGGATGTTCCTGCTCGTCACCCAGTCGGGGGCCATGCCGTCGGCCCTCATGCGGCGGGTTATCCACTCGCGCAGCTCCATCAGGCCGAAGTCCTCTTTCGCGTAGGCGAGCAGCGACGGATCGTCAAAGATCGGGGCGAAGGCCTTTTTGAGATCGTCGATGGGATATATATCCGCCGACGGTTCGCCGGCTGTGAGCGAAATGGCTTTATGCTCGATGCTGAGCTTTATCATGACGCCTATCTCCGAGGGGTCGAGCCTCTCCTTTGCCATCGTGCTGAGCTGGTATTTAAATGAAAAGGGTTCCGTCATATCTATTCCTCCCGAACGTATAGAATATCCTGAAACTATTTTATCATGATAACTCACAGACAGAGGTTTTTGTAAGGAAAAGGCAAAATCACCGGTATTTGCCGCGGGAAAACAAAGCCGTGGCGTCTTTATTATGCGCGTCTCTATTTGGCAGACATGAGGAAGTGTAATATAATTATTTGTAGTTAGATATAGCTAACTATATAATAAGGAGGTGCGTCATGGAAGGTATATACAGACTGTCTGCGGTAATGTCGGCAGAGGGGACTAATAAGCCGGAGCGGCCTCCATTTAATCCCGGGGCCGCATTTCAGAGTATCGCCGCCCGCGGAGATCCGCCTCCGGGCATGGCGGATGCGGGAGACCGCTCGGCCCTGCACCTCGGGAACGGGAGCGGCGAGGGCGATATCTTCTTGTACCGTGTCTTCCCCGGCTGTGAGCTGGCCTATAACGACATCAGCATGGGAGGCTGCGTCGCTCCGCGCGGCCGCGCACGCGGGGCGGCGATCGAGATAAGCCATTGCCTGTCGGGGCGGTGTGAGCGTTGTTTTGAAAACCGGAGCCGCTGCTGCCTGGGGCCGGGGGATCTGCTTGTCTGTCCGCCGCCGGCACACGGGACGGTTTTCTCTTTCCCCTCCAAGCGCTATTGCGGGATATCCGTCATTATAGAGCCGGGCGCGCTGCCCGCGGATTTGAAGCGCGACCTGAAGCTGCTGTTCGTCGATCTGGAAAAAATCGAAGCGCTGGCACGCGGCGGGGGCCGCGGTTTTATCATGCGGGGCGAGGCGTCCGTTGAGCATATTTTTTCCGGCCTCTATTCCGTCAGGGAAGAAAGGAAAGAGGGCTATATGAAGGTGAAGGTCGTCGAACTGCTGCTTTTCCTGAGCGACCTTGAGGAGCGCGGACGGCCCGCCGCGGTGAAATACACGGACCGGCGGCATGAACGGCTGATGATCGGCGTCAGAGACTTCATCGCCGGAAATATCGGTATGCACCACACGATAGCCGAGTTGTCCAGGCGCTTTGGGATATCACAAACGGTGATGAAGAGGGCCTTCAGAGAGGTCTGCGGCACGTCGCCTTATGCTTTTCTGCGCGCCTGCCGCCTGCAGGCGGCGCGGGATCTGCTGAAGGAGGAAGGTTTCACGGTCGCCGATATCGCCGCAAAAATAGGGTACGAAAATCCGAACAAGTTTACCTCTGCCTTTCATAAATTTTACGGGGTCTCTCCGATGGAATACCGGAAAAAATGTCCGAACGGATAGATGCCGGACTGTTCAGGCGTTGCCATTTCATAAATTCCTTTATAGAATAGGCGGCGTTTGGTTAGTTATAGCTAACTTAAAATTTGTGAAGGAGGGATACACGGTGAAGAACCGTAAGAATTTTTGTCTGCTTTCTATGCTTCTGATGCTGGCTATGGCAGTATTCGTTTCGGGGGGCTGCGGCGGCGGTTCGTCCGGTTCGTCGGAATTTGCCGGCGGCGCCGGTACGGCGGAAAATCCGTGGCGGATCGAGACGGCGAAACAGCTTGAGGCCGTCCGCAGCCATCTGGGCGGACATTTTGCGCTGACAAAGGACCTGGACCTGTCTGGATATGAGGACTGGCAGCCCATCGGAAACTTTAAGGCTATCTCCGAAGAAGACGATGAAACGCCGGCGCCCGAGGCGGCATTTACCGGCACATTCGACGGCGGCGGCCACAGCATATCCAATGTGAAAGTCGCCTCCGCGCAGCCGGGTATGGGCACTGGGCTCTTCGGATGCATGACGGGGGACGGAGCCATCATTAAAAACCTCACCGTCGTGAACGCGGAAATAAACGGCGGCGCCGGAACGGGCGCGGTGGTCGGCTATGCCCACGCGCCGGAAAGCGCCGATGTCCGCATCGAATCCGTCGTGCTTTCGGGGGACAACAAAGTCTCCGGCACCTCGCTCACCGGCGGCCTCGCCGGCGCGGTCGGCGGACCGGTACTGGTGAAGGGCTGCACCGCGCGGGCGGACGTCGTGCTGAACGGCGACGGCATGCGGGGAACGGGTCAGGGCGTCGGCATCGTGGTCGGCGGCGGCGAAGGCTGCAACATTGAAGACAGCCATGCCGTCGGCGGTTCCGTGACGGCGAACGGCCGCGCGACTATGAGCATCGGCGGGTTCGCGGGCTGCGCGCAGGAGAGCGGCTATGTGAAAAACTGCTCTGTCAGCGACGTCACCGTTACCGTAAACGACGCCACCTCCAGTATGATCGGCGGCCTCCTCGGCCACGCCGGAGCTCCCGACGTAACGCCGACCGAGATCAGCGGCTGCACGACGAAAAATGTGACGATCCGTGTCTCGGACGGCGCGAGCCGCATAGGCATGATCGTAGGCGGCGGTTTCTACTGCCCGCTTTACGTCGCATATTTCCCCGTGCCCAACGCCTTTAACGTCACGGACTGCAAAGCGGACGGCAGCATCGAGGGCGGCCGCGTAGTCGGCACGGTGGCCGGCTATGTCTACAACAATTCAACGGTGAAAGACTGCACCGCGAACGTCACGGTAAACGGCGCGGCGGGGCAGCAGATCATCGGCGGCGACGACAAGAACACTCCGCTCGCCTCGTTTGAATTTACCGCGGGCGGCCGCGGCACCGAGGCCGAGCCGTGGCAGATAAAGACGGCGGATCAGCTTAACTGTGTCCGCAACAACCTGGGCGGCCATTATGTCCTGATGAACGACGTCAACCTTTCGGGCGCTGGATACAGGAACTGGCAGCCGATCGGCAGCTTTAAGCCGGTCGAGGGCACGGAAGAGGACCCGCAGCCGGAAGCCGCGTTCACAGGCGTCTTTGACGGCGATGACCATACCGTCTCCGGCATTACCGTCAACGCGCCGCAGGCAATGGGCACGGGGCTCTTCGGCTGCATGACGGGCGACGGCGCGGCGGTGAAGAATCTCACCGTTGAAGACGCGAAGGTCAACGGGCTTATGTGCGTCGCCGGCGTCGTCGGCTATGCCCACGCGCCGGAAAGCGCCGACGTCCGCATCGAGAAAGTCACTCTCACGGGCAGCAATAAGATGAACGCCGCCGCGATGGTCGGCGGTATCGCCGGCGGAGTCGCGGGGCCAGTGCTGCTGAAAGACTGTTACGCGCAGGCCAACGTCGTAATGGAAGGCGACATCGCGCAGGGAATGGGACAGGGCGCGGGCCTTATCGTCGGCGGCGGTGAAGTTTGCAACTTCGTCGACTGTCACGCCACAGGCGGCTCGGTGACGGCCAAGGGCAACGCCACAGCCGGCATTGGCGCGCTTGCGGGCTGCGCGATGAGCAGCAAATACGTGAAGGGCTGCAGCGCGAAGGACGTCAAGGTCGTCGTGGAGTCTCCCACGTCGGCGCTGATAAGCGGCCTGGTCGGTTATGCGGGCACCACTTCGGGAGCGAAGACCCAGATCAGCGGCTGTAAGACGGATAACGTGACCGTCGCGGTGACGGCAGGCTCGAAGCGCATCGGCATGATCGTCGGCGGCGGTTTCTACCTTGCCAAATACGAAGAATTTTGCCCCGAGCCGACAGCCTTTGAGGTGGAGGGCTGCGACGCCAAAGGCAGCATCAGCGGCGGAGCTATCGTCGGCACGATAGCCGGTTATGTCTACAACAATTCAACGGTGACAAACTGCACCGAGAAAGTCACGGTAGACGGCGCGGCGGGACAGCCGACCGGCGGCGACAAGGACCACTACCCTCTCGACACGCTGTAAGCCGGACGTTTTAAATAAAAAGAGCCGCTCCCGGCACGGGGGCGGCTCTTTTTATAGGGGAGGGGTTTTTTGAAAACGGAAATATGCTTCTATTTCCTCGTGGTTGGCTTTTTTGCGGAGACGTTACTGCTTTTTCGTCGCCGAGAGGCTGATGAGATCGGAGTTTTTGCCGGCGCGCAGCACGGAGCTGTCAGTGCAGTGGCCGACCCACTGCTGAAGCTGCCTGGCAAGGGCGATCATCTTATCGAGGTCGATGCCGGTCTTGATGCCCATTTCGGAGAGCATGTGGAGCATATCTTCCGAGGCGACGTTGCCGGAGGCTCCGGGGGCGAAGGGACAGCCGCCGAGGCCCGCGAGCGAGGCGTCGTAACGGACGATCCCGGCATTGAGCCCCGCAACCATATTGGCGAGCGCCATGCCGCGCGTGTTGTGGAAATGAAGGAACCAGCGTACCTCGGGGAACTTCCCGCGCATGAACGACGCGGTGTCGTAGACCTGGCGCGGGTTGGCCATGCCGGTGGTGTCCGACATTGAAAGCTCCGTGATGCCAAGCTCCTGAAATTTTTCCGTGATCTCGACGAGCTTCAGCGGGGATATTTTCCCCTCGAATGGGCAGCCGAAGGCCGTGGAGATCGCGCCCGATACCTCCGCGCCGTTTTCGTGCGCGAAAGCGACGCATTCTTTGAAGCCGTCGAGCAGCTCGGCGATCGATTTTTTGAGGTTTGCCCGCGCGTGGGATTCGCTGGCCGAGAGGGTGAGCTTTACCTTTGTGATGCCCGCGGCGAGCGCGCGCTCCACGCCCTTTTTATTCGCGACGAGGCAGCGGTATTCGACTCCCGGAAGATGACGTATCCTCCGCGCCACTTCGTCGGTGTCTGCCATCTGCGGCACGGCCTTCGGGTGGACGAAGGAGCCGACCTCGATGATCGGTACGCCGGCGCCGGCAGTGCCCTCGATTAGCGCGACCTTCTGATCTACGGAGAGCATCGTTTTTTCGTTTTGCAGCCCGTCGCGCGGCCCCACCTCGCAGAATATTACCTTTTCCGGCCAGTTCATTGACATTTTTATAACACTCCTATCTTCAGAATAGAAATATATATTTATTGCCCTTACGTTGATTTCATCTGATGCCCCAACTTTACTCCTCTAATTATATTCTGTCAAGTAGTATTTAATTCCGTATACCGGAAAACAATATTTCTCTTTGAAATCAGAAAATGGCTTGACAAAAGGCTGAAGAATTATTATTGTGTAGCTGTTCCTGATAAATGGTAATATTTTCCGTTATGCGAAATTTAAATATTGTAGGAGGAAAAATCATGGCACATAAGTATTCTCTCGCTCATCTCACCGTCCTCGGCTGGTCTCCCGTGGAGATGGCCTATAACGCCGCGCTCATCGGATATGATTACATCAGCATCCGCAACATCAATATGGGGGTCAAGGGCGAAAGGGATTTCAGCATCCCTCTCGGGGGCGAGCGCTATAAGGCGCTCAAAGAGGCGCTCGGCGAGACCGGGATCGCGATACATGACATAGAGCTCGCGCGCGTCGTCGCCGGCGTCGACGTCAAGAGCTACGAGGCGGCCTTTGAATCTGGAGCCTCGCTTGGCGCGAAGGGCGTGATCAGCAGCGTCTGGACCGACGACAAGGAATATTACACGGAGCAATTCGCCGCGCTCTGCGACCTCGCGGCGCAGTACGGGCTGACGGTGAACCTTGAATTCGTAACCTGGGCCGGTGTATGGAACCTCGGCGGCGCGCTTGAGCTTCTCAATACGGTGAAGCGCCCGAACGCGCGCCTGATGGTGGACACGCTCCACACCTGGCGCTCGAAGGTCTCCGTCGAAGAACTCGCCTCCTGCCCGAAGGAGCTCTTCGACATGGCCCATATCTGCGACGGCCCGGCGGAGATCCCCGCGCGCGACGATAAGGAGGCGCTCATCTACACGGGACGCGACGCCCGCTATTATGTCGGCGAGGGCGCGATCAACATCGCCGATATGGTGAAGGCGCTGCGTCCCGACACGGTGCTCTCCATCGAACTGCCGCACCTCGCGCGCGTTGAAAAGTACGGCTACACGGAACATGCCCGCCGCTGCCTTGAGACGGCGAAGGAATATCTGAAGAACAACGGCGCCGAATAGAGGGCGCCCGAGGCCGCGCGGATGAAGCGTCTCTTTTTTGTCATACTGCTGCTTGGCTTCATGCTGAGCAACCTGATGCGGATATCAGGGGTGGTGGTGCTTCCTCCGCTCGGCGAATCTCTGGGGCTCTCAGCCTCCACCATCGGCTTCCTCTCAAGCCTCTTCTTCTACACTTACGGTTTGAGTTTCGGCCTCTGGGGAGTGCTTATCGACAGGCGCGGGGCGTTTCGCTGCTGCGGTGCGGCGCTGCTTGTCGCCGCCTGCGGCTCCTTCATAATGATGTTTTCCGGCACCGCCGCCGCCATCGGGCTGGGGCGCGCCCTCTGCGGCCTTGGCCTTTCAAGCGCCTTCACGGGGATACTCACATACTGTGCCGTGAGTTTTCCGCAGAAAGACTACGGAGGATACGTCGGCCTCTCTATGGTCGTCGGCCATTCCGGGACGATAATCGCCGTCGCGCCGCTTGGCTTCGCCATGAAGCTGATCGGTTCGCGCGGCGTTTTTTGCGTGCTCGGCCTCTTTGCGCTGGCGCTCGGCGCGGCGCTGCTCTGTTTCAGAAAGGACGACCCGCTGACAAGGCCGGCCGACGGCTCGGTGGACCCAGCCGCCGTATTCAGTGAGCTGTGGACCGTCTCTAAAAATATCTGGAAAAAATTCCCCCTGCGCGTCGTGATGTACACCTGGGGCGTATCGGCGGCGGCCGCCGCCGCGCTGCAGGGGCTGTGGGCGGTCGCCTGGCTCCAGACCGCCGCCGGAATGCCGCTCGGCACGGCCTACCTCTGCGCGACCTGGATAAGTTTCGGCATGGTGGCCGGCCCTGCCTTCGGCGGCTGGCTCGTCAGGTGCTGCCGCAATGAGAAACGGAGTTTCTTCACCGTCTGCCTGCTGACTCAGGCGAGCTGGCTGCTGTGGCTTTTGCTGTCTCTCTTTTCCGGCTCCGCAGCGCTCTTCGGGGCGGCGGGATTCCTGATCGGCTTCTTCAACGGCTGCGGCTATGTCTTCATGGGCAGCGCGGTGCGCAGCCTGGTGCCGCTGAGCCAGAACGGCGGCACTATCGGCGTTATAAACATGTTTCTCTATCTCATGGTGATAATCTTTCAGTGGGGCACGGGGGTATGCCTCGACCTCTTCAAAGCCCCGGCCGGCGGCTACACCAATCTCGGCTTCCTCTCCGGCTTTTTCCTGATCGTCCTCCTACAGGGCTGGGCCTTCTGGCTGATAACGAAGGTAAATTCGTTTAAATCCGTGTGAAGGGCTGGCCGTGTTGTATAATATTTAATACAACACGCTGTTTAAGTAAAAAAGGCCGGCTTTAAAGGAAAGTGTCTTTGGCTCAAAACAAAAACACAGGGGGCGAATCCTTTGTACAAGCAGGATGGTACGGATGCTTCTAAGAAGAAATCGGAGAGTCTTTCCAATTACGTCTACGAAGCGATAAAAAAGAAGATAATCGACGGCGAGCTGGCTCCCGGCAATCAGCTGATGGACAGGGCGCTTGCCGCCGAAATGGGGGTCAGCCGCACCCCGATACGCGACGCGCTGAAACGCCTTTCGCAGGAGGGCTGGGTGTTGTGGCGCGAGCATAGGGGGATCGTCGTCTCCGAGGTCAATTCCGACGACGAGTATCAGCTCTTCCTGCTGCGCGAGATGATCGAGCCGTTCATCGTGAGAAAGATAATCACTACCAAGCGCCCGCAGGTGCTCGCCGGCCAGCTTGTGTCCATCGCGGACGAGATGGAAAAGGTGAAAGACAATCCCGTCGAATTTATGAAAAAAGATATGCAGTTCCACACCTCTATCATTGAATTCCTCGGCGTTACGAAGCTGTGCCCTCTCTGGGGCATGATATGTGACGATATGACGCGGCTCGTAGTGCAGTCCGTGCGGAAACGCCGCTCTCCGGATGATATTATGGAGGAGCACCGTATATTGATAGAGGCTTTCTGGCGGGCCGACCTGGAAAAGGCTCTTGAGTGCATCAACAGGCATTGCCGGCAAATCGTTGAGACTTACCATAACGAAATATAGAAAGAACAGGCTGAAAGAACGCATCGGGCCGCGGAAGAGGCAGAATTTCCGCGGTCCGATGTCTTTATATGGGACGTTTCACGTTCAATATAAAGATAGTTCAATGTTTATTGGTATTTTTTATAAAACAATGAACGTAAAAAAATACAAAGAGTTGTTTTGTTTTTTTTACCGCCGGAAGAATTTTTTAAAGTCCGACGCCTTGACAACGCTATGCCCACCATTTATCTTATACTCAAATTCCAATGTTTGATTTTAAATTCCGTTTTGCGGAAAGGTTTGTATTGCTATTAGAACCAAAGATCAATGCGGTAACGACGGCATAAGCGAAACAATTTGCCAAAAAGCGTTTCTAAGGAGGAACTGAAATGACGAGAAAGTATTCCATAGCCCACCTGACGTGGCTGCCGTGGACTCCGGCGGAGATGATCTATAATACGCATCTCATCGGCTACGATTATGTAAGCCTGCGCACCATCAGCCAGGGGCTTCCCGGGGAGGTGAACCACGATATTGCCAACGACAGCGAGCTCTTCAAATTGACGGAGCAGGCGCTCAAAGACACGGGGATGAAGATCAACGATATCGAACTGGCCAAGATCGACGCGAATACGGCGGATGTCAGGAAGTACGAACCTCATCTTGAGGCAGCCGCGAAGCTCGGCGTGAAGAATGTGATAACGAACATCTGGACGCCCGACAAGGCGTTCTATACGGAAAAGTTCGCTGAACTTTGCGACCTTGCCGCTAAGTACGGCATCTGCGTAAATCTTGAATTCGTCACCTGGGCGGAGGTCAAGGACCTTCAAAGCGCCAGAGAGCTTTTGGATACGGTGAAGAGGGGCAACGCCCTTATCCTTCTCGACACGCTGCACTTTTACCGGTCGCGCGTGACGCTGGATGAGCTGAAGAGCACTCCGAAAAAGCTGTTCCGGACCGTCCACATCTGCGACGCCGGCGAAGAGATACCGGTGGATAAGGAGAGCCTCGTCCATACTGGCAGGGCGGAACGGCTCTATCCCGGAGAGGGCGCGATAGATATTGCCGGAATAGTTAAGAACCTCGACGACGACGTGCTCCTATGCGTAGAGATGCCGCATGTAGAGAGAGTGCGCCGGATCGGAGCCGTGGAGCACGCGCGCCGCACGCTGGAATCGGCGAAAGAGTATTTCAAGGCGCACGGAATAGAATAAAATCTGTTTAAAAAACGGGAGGTGAAAAAATAATGATTCTTGAAGGTAAAAAAGCGATCGTAAGCGGCGGAAACGCTGGAATCGGCAGAGCCATAACCCTCGCCTACGCAAAAGAGGGCGCGGACGTCGTCATATACGGCCGCAATGACGAAAAGAACGCCGCCGTCGCCGCCGAGGCGGAAGCCCTGGGAGTGAAGGCATATCCGATCCGCTGCGACGTTTCAAAGCCGGACGAGGTAGAGACGGCTGTAAAACAATCGGCAGAACTGCTTGGCAGGATCGATATTCTGGCAAATATTGCGGGGATCTCGCCGAAAAAACCGGGCGGTTTTAAAATCCCATTTTACGAATTGGAGATCGACACATGGCGCGAAGTCATGGAGGTCAATCTTAACTCCGTGTTCTACGTATCGCGGCTCGTCAGCCGTTACATGATCGAGCAGAGATACGGCAAAATAATCAATATGTCCTCTATCGTAGGGCTTACCGGCAGCGAACACGGTCCCGCGGCGGCCTGCTATTCCGCCTCGAAAGCGGGAATAATATCGCTGACACGCTCGATGGCCTACGAGCTTGCGGAATATAACGTCACGGTCAACGCCGCCGCTCCCGGGAGGATCGCCACCGCTATGTCGGGGGCTAACAACGAATATTACAACAAACGCAATCTCAACGATATTCCCGCGAAACGTTTCGGCACGCCCGAAGAGGTGGCGGATTTCTTCGTCTTCTGCGCGTCGGACAAATCCTCATATATAACGGGCGAGACGACTCTTATTACCGGGGGATGGCTTATCCGTTAGCTTTAACAGTGAATCGTTTTCTTTATTAATCTCAAAAAACAGGAGGATACATAATATGAAGCACGGAAAAATGTTCTATCTTTCAATGATATTGGCGACGGCGGCGATGGTCCTGGCCTCTTTCTCAACGGCGACGGCCGATCCCGCGAAATACGCGAAGCTCAAGCCGATGACGCTGCTCTATCCGCACACCTCGCCCAAGAGCGAGGCGAACGCCCTGATGGCGGAGCTTATCAAGAAATACGCGGAAGCCGAGACCGGCGGCAAGCTGACGATCGAGGTGATGCCGGCGGCACAGCTCGGCACCGCGCAGGAGACGGCGCAGCAGCTCCAGGACGGCAGCGTCAATATCAGCTCGGAGCAGGTCTACTCGATGGTGGACTTCATACCCGAAGTCTCGGTCTTCGACATGCTCTTCATGTTCTCCACCTATGACAAGAATACGATCGATAAGACGCTGAACGCCGGACCGATGAACAAGTTCCTCCAGGAGAAATACAACAAGGCCGGTTTCCAGCTTCTCGGCTACATGCAGGGGGCGACCTTCCACGAGACGACGTCGAACAGAAAGCTCAACGGCCCCGCGGACTTCAAAGGTATGAAGATCAGGACCCTGCCCTCCAACAATTTCGTCGTCGGCTGGAAGGCGATGGGAACGGCCCCTACGCCGATTACGATAGGCGAACTCTACCTTTCGCTGCAGCAGAAGCTCGTTGAGGCGCAGGAAAACCCCTATGACATCGTTCTCTCCAACAATTTCAACGAGGTACAGAAGTACCTTTGCGCCACGCACCACAACCTCTATATCATGCACATAGTGATGAACAAGAAGTTCTATGACTCACTGCCGAAGGAATACCGCGAGGCTCTGGAGCTTGCCGTGAAAAAGGCGAGGACGGAGATCGGCAACTCGATGCCGCAGCTCGCCGATAAATCGAAGAAGGAGCTCCTCAAACGCGGCATGACTCTGATCGAATATGACAACAAGGCCTTCGGTCAGTTCCGCGCCTCCGTCAAGCCGCAGTGGGACAGCATCCGCAAGATCGCCGGGAATCAGGTAGTCGACATGATGGTCAAAGAACTCAGCGCCAATTCGAAGAAAAAGTAGCCTTACCGGGCAAACCACGGAAGCCCATCGCACCAGCTTAAAGGGGCCGCGGAATAAGGGAAAAACTTCTTCCACGGCCTCCTATTTCAAAAAATCAAGAGGTGACAATTATCTATGAAAGTTATTCGATGGCTTGACAAACATTTTGAGGAGAGCGTCCTCATCCTCCTTATGATCGGCATTTCATGCACTATGTTTCTGCAGGTCATAATGCGCTACTTCTTCAACATGCCGCTCACCTGGCCGGAGGAACTGAGCCGCTATATGTGGATATGGACCGTCTTCTTCAGCATGAGCTACACGATATACATGAGAAACATGCTCCGCGTTGACGTCCTCGCCGAGTTCCTTCCGGAAAGGGTCCGGCAGATACTGGAGATAAGCATCCAGTTCCTCAGCCTCGGCATCTATTCGGTCTTCGCCTACTATTCGCTGATAGTCTACCGTTCGCTCGTGATAAGCGGGCGCGTCTCTCCCGCGCTGAGGATACCGATGTACCTGATCTACAGCGCGCTCTGCATCGGCTTCTTCCTCAGCATCGTGCGCACACTCCAGCTCATCGTCGAACTTGTGATGGAGATGCGCGGCAGGAAGAGCGAGCATCTCAAGATGATGGAAGAGATGCAGGAAACGATGAAAAAGGAGGGTATATAGGTTATGGCTGGTATAGTATTCTTTGTATTCCTGCTCTTCCTTGTGATGAGCGTACCGATCGCCATTGCGATGATCGTCAGCACCCTTGTGCCGCTGATCGCGGGAGCGCCCGGAGCGAGCAGCATCCAGACGCTCATTCAGAACACCTTCAGCGGCGCGGACTCGACGCCGATCATCGCTATCCCGCTCTTCATCCTCGGCGGCGTCCTCATGGCGGAAGGCGGCATCTCGGAGAAGCTCTTCAACGTCTTTGCCTACTTTGTCGGCAAAAGGCGGGCCGGCATGCCGATCGCGGTCATCATGACCTGCCTATTCTACGGCGCGATCTCCGGCTCAGGCCCCGCGACGACGGCCGCCGTCGGCGGCATGACGATACCGCTCCTTATCTCTCTCGGCTATGACAAACGTTTCTGTGCTGCGATGGTGTCTGTTGCTGGCGGTCTTGGCGTCATAATCCCGCCGAGCATCCCTTTCGTTCTCTACTCGCTGGCGACGGGCGTATCCACTGGCGCGCTCTTCCTCGCCGGAGTCCTGCCCGGGCTCTTCATCGGCATCTGTCTCATGGTCTATGCCGTCGTCTACTGCACGATCCACGGTGAAGACAAGGAGAAGATCATGGCTAACTACAACAAGCTCCATGAAAAGGGTTTCTGGCAACTTTTTAAGGAAAGCTTCTGGGCCTTCCTCTCACCGGTGATCATTCTCGGAGGCATCTACACCGGGGTCGTTACACCAACGGAGGCCGCCTGCGTGTCGATATTCTACGCGCTCTTCATCGCGCTCTTCGTCTATAAGTCGATAAAGTACAACGAGCTCTGGGGATACTTTGGCAGCGCGGTGAGGACATACGCGCCTCTCTGCTTCCTGCTGGCTTTTGCCACGGCCTTTGGGCGCATGCTGGCCCTCATCAAAGCTCCGGCGATGTTCTCAAATTTTATCCTCACCTATTTCACGGCGCAATGGGAAGTTCTGCTGGTGATCGTCATCATCTTCTACTTCCTCGGCATGGTCATGGACACCGGCCCCGCGATACTGATAATGGCTCCGATACTCCTGCCGCTTGTGACGCAGGTCGGAGTGAATCCCGTCCACTTCGGCGTCATCATGGTGACGAACCTCGCGATAGGGCTTTCGACACCGCCGTTCGGGCTAGATCTCTTCGTAGCGAGCGGCCTTATCAAAGAGAAACCGATGCTTGTCGCCAAACCGGCGATCCCCTTTATCGCGGCCTTCACCGTCGCTTTGCTGGTCATCGTCTATGTGCCGAAAATCAGCCTTGCGCTGCTGGGCATGTAAAATAGGAAATTCCTCGTCTGTCTAAGGAGATGTATTGTTTATGAGAGTAAAAGATAAGATCGCGATGTTCATCGGCGGCGGCTCCGATATCGCGACGGCCACAGCCGTAAAATTCATCGAAGAGGGCGCCACCGTCATCCTCGTCGACTACGACAAAAGTGTTTTTGAGAGGGTGAAAGACGCCTACGCGGGCAAAGAGGATAAGGTGCGTGAATATGTGGCCGACGCCCGCAAATATGAGGAGATAGAGGCTGCCGTGGAGGCTGCGATGAAAGAATTCGGACGCATAGACATCCTGGTGAACTGCGCCGGCATCCTGATACACAAGCCGATAGACGTGCTGACGATACAGGAATGGCAGGATGTGATAGACATCAACCTTACGGGGATATTCAACTCCTGCAAGGCGGTCACTCCCGGAATGAAAGAGAGAAAGTACGGACGCATAGTCAACATCTCCTCCATCGGCGGCCGCACCGGCCGTCCCGGAGTAGGTGTGAACTACGCCGCGGCAAAGGCGGGGATCGTCGGCCTGACCCAGACGCTTGCACGGGAGCTTGCCCCGTGGGAGATAACCGCCAACGTCATCGCGCCCGGACCACTCAAGGGGCGTATGTTCTTCGGCATGGAGCAGCATCTGATCGACGGTTTGATAAAGAACATCCCTCTTGGGCGCGTCGGCGAGATGGGCGAGATCGCCTACGCCATCCTCTACCTCGCCAGCGACGAAGCGGGGTGGACGACAGGAGAGGTGCTCGACGTCAACGGAGGGGCCTATATTTAGGAAACCACAAAAGCGTTGTTCACGCAATAAGAATCCAGACGGGAGCCCGGGCCGGCATTGGCGGGCTCCTGCCTTATAGATTGGAGTATACCGATGGATACGTTAATAAGGGGGTTTGTCCTGATACTTCCGCTGGCCCTTCTCCTGACGGCGGGAAACCTGCTTTTCAGAAAGGGGTTCATCACGCCGGGCGATATCGCGACGCTCTCTAAATTTCTTTTTTGGATAATTTCACCCTCGCTTTTGTTTCGCAACGCCTTTCAGATAAATGAGAATATGCGGACGCAGACTTCCTTTTTCTGGGCCGTCGTCTGTTCGGCGCTCCTGGCGATGCTGGCCGCCTACGCCGCGGAGCGCTGGCTATTCCGCGTAAAAGACAGACGCAGGGTCGCCCTTACCACCGCGGCGGCGATGCGTCCTAATACCATCTACGTGGGGCTGCCGACCGTCCAGACAGTGATCGGGAACCAGGCGATAGGGCTGCTCGCGCTCTACATCGCTGTCGCGATGCCGCTCTATAACCTTCTCTCTCCGCTCTCCAGCGAGCTGATACTGGCGCGCCGCGGCGACATGCGGGGCTTTTTGAAAAATGCCGTAAAAAGCATCCTGAAAAATCCCATGGTAATGTCGCCGGTCTGCGGCATCCTCCTAGTGTCGCTGGGTATGAAAACGCTGCCTCCGACACTGGACAAATCACTGCAAATGGTGGGAAACGCGGCGACCGGCATGGCTCTTCTCACTTTGGGGCGTCGATAGAGGTCGGTCGCGCGAAAAAGGCCTTCGCATCCTGCTGGCGCGAAGTATTGATGCGGCTCTTCATCCATCCAGCGATACTCTATTGCTGCCTGAACGCCGCGGGTGTCGACGCCGCGCTGAAAAACGTCGCCGTACTCGTCACCGCGACGCCGACCGCGGTGACCCTCTTCGTCCTGGCAAAAGGCATCGGTCTCGACGGCAGCCGCGCCGCGGAAATAACCGTCCTTACCACGCTGCTCTCCGCCGTGACGATCCCGATGTGGATAGCGTTTTTGGGAATATGACATTTATATAAAAAGCCCATATATCGGAACACAAAGTGGATAACTGTCCCTATGACGTTCACCCGTTGTTTGATTAAGGGTGGGCGTCTAAATTTTTCTGATTGATAAGCACTGCTTAATTAAATTATTAATTATGACTGAATTGACTTAACGCTTAAAAATCTATATCCTTATAGCCGTAATTCCGGAGCAAACTATAAAAAATAAACTAATCAAAGATCTTAAGGAGACGGCGTTAAGATGGCATATGTTGGCTTTGTTCCCAAAATTTCCGCTGAAGAAGCGGCGTTATATGTAAAAGACAATGATGTAGTGGCTTTTTGTGGCGCAGGTGGAGGTATAACGGAAGCAAGTGTTCTGATTGATGCGCTTGCAGAACGATACAAAAAGACATCTCGTCCTAAATATTTGACCTTCTGGCATTCCACCGGGCTTGGCGACAGGGCAGATAAGGGAATGTCCCCACTTGCCCAGAAAGGGTTGGTAAAAAGAGTTATCGGCGGACATTGGGGGCAGTCGCCTCGTTTGGCTGACATGGCCGACAGAAATGAAATTGAAGCATATAACTTGCCAATGGGGGTCATGACAAGTCTTGTAAGGGCCGCAGCCGCAGGGCAGCCTGGAATTCTTACCCATGTAGGACTGGGGACATTTCTTGATCCAAGAAATCAAGGCGGGAAACTCAATGATGTTACAAAGGAAGATCTAATCACTCTGACGAAAGTTGAGGGAAAAGAGTTTTTGCTTTATAAGTCAGTATCGCCAAATGTAGCGTTTATTCGAGGTACGACTGCGGACACAGAGGGGTACATAACAATGGAAGATGAAATTACCTTTGTTGACAATCTTGCCGTTGCTATGGCTACCCACAATAACGGAGGCAAGGTCATATGCCAAGTGCAAAAGGTCGTCAAAGCAGGGAGCCTTCACCCTAAAGACGTGCGTATTCCTGGTTACCTTGTGGATGCGCTGGTCGTTGTACCTGATCAGCCTCAGCTTTACAATGCCCCTCTCAATAGGTTTATGTCAGGAGATTATGTTGAAGATTTTGCCGCAGACAGTTTTAAAATACCGTTGAGCGAGCGAAAAGTCATAGCGAGACGCGCTCTTATGGAGATCACCGCTGGCGATATTGGCAATGTAGGGGTAGGTATTGCAGATGGAATAGGTGTTGTTGCCAGGGAGGAGGGGGTGAGTGACCAATTCACGCTAACGGTGGAAACGGGACCTATTGGTGGGGTTTCCGCTCAGGGAATATATTTTGGAGCAAGCATAAACATGAAAGCGGTCATTGATATGCCGTCCCAGTTTGATTTTTATGATGGCGGAGGATTGGATATATGTTTCCTGAGTTTTGCTGAAGTTGACAAACATGGTAATGTTAATGTTCATAAGTTTAATGGAAGGGCTATGGGGACGGGAGGATTTATCGATATTTGCCAGAATGCCAAGAAAGTGGTATTTTGTGGAACTCTCACCGCAGGGGGCCTAAAAGTGGAACTTAATGATGGTATCGTTCACATTGCTAAAGAGGGGCGATTTGTTAAATTTGTTGATTACCTGCCCGAGATAACATTTAATGCGGCTAATGCGATGAAAAATGGCAGGCAGGTCATATACATCACGGAACGTTGTGTCTTTCATCTTGTGGACGAGGGAATCGAGTTGATTGAAATTGCCCCAGGTGTCGATATGGAGAAGGATATTTTTCCTTATATCGGATTCAAGCCAATCGTATCGAAAAATTTGCGAACGATGGATGAACGCCTTTTTAAAGATAAACTAATGTCCGTAAAACTAAAAACAAGGTATTAGGAGGATTGGTTAATGAGAACAAAACTTACGCGGCTTCTCGGGATCGAATATCCGATATTAATGGGAGCGATGGCGTGGATAACGACAGCAAAACTTGTTGCAGCCGTTTCTAACGGCGGAGGGGCTGGCGTGTTAGGATCAGGCGGGCGCGATGACAGCTGGGTACGCGATCAGATACGGGAAACTAAGGAGCTTACAGATAAGCCGTTCGGCATAAACGTTTCATTAGAGACGACGCCTCTGCGCGATAAAATAGTTGACGCGATAATAGATGAAGGAATCAGTTTTGTTACCCTTGGCGCCGGCGATCCGCGTCCATTTATTCCCAAGTTTAAGACGGCAGGTATAAAAGTGGTATGTATAATACCAAATACGAAGCTCGCAAAACGTATTGAAGCGGCAGGGGCAGATATGATCGTGATTGAAGGGATGGAGTCCGGCGGGCGCATCGGCAACCTGACGACGATGGCGCTCATGACCAACGTGCTTCCAGAAGTAGGGCTTCCAGTTGTTGTCGCTGGAGGAATAGCGGACGGGCGTGGTTTAGCCGCTGCTTTGATAATGGGAGCTTGCGGCGTACAGATAGGAAGCCGCTTCCTGCTCTCGGAAGAATGTGAAAGCCACCCTTCCAATGCTCAGGCAATAATTAATGCGACGGATACAGATTCCATAACGACGGGATGGTCACGCGGCATGGGAATGAGGGGACTGCGTTCTGCATTTTCTGATAAGTATCTTGAGATGGAGGTCTCCGGAGCGCCGCTTGCGAGATTAAATGAATTTGCCACTGGGTGCAGCCGTAAGGTTGCCGAGGAGGGAGTCGGTCCTGATGGCATGAACGGTATTGTGCAGTGCGGCGAAGGGCTTGTGCCTCTTCGCAGGATACAGCCGGCGGCAGAAATAATCCGCGAAGTTATTGAAGAAGCTGAATCGCTTCTAAAAACGGCTCCGGAGCTGGTGAAGTAGAATGGATAACCTTCAACTGCCTTTCAATATCGGAGATACCTGCTCTTTCAGTAAAACATTGACAGAGACCGATGTGTATCTTTTTGCCGGAGTTACGGGTGATTTCAGTAAAATGCACACGAACGAGGCATTCATGCGCAAAACCAGATATAAAACGAGAATGGTACACGGAGTGCTTACCTTCGCCATCGGGGTGACTGCGTCTACTTTGATTCAGGAACAGGCCAGCTCTCCGATGCCCAGCGTCTCTTATGGCTTTGATAAGCTTAGGTTCATACGCCCGGTGTTTTTTGGAGAGACCGTGACCGCTGTGTATACGATAGACGAGTTGGATAATGATAACCTTAAATCCTTTGCGAAACTTGAAGTTTTTAATGAAAAGGGGGAGGTTTGTGTGGCGGCACGCCACATATTGAAATTTTTCCCCATGAAAGAGTAAATATATATTTTTGCAGTCAACATCAAATATAAAAGGAGCGATTGTGTAATGAATAAGTTATTTTGCAGGTTTGTGGTATTTTCTCTGGCGGTTTTCTTCGCGCTCACCTCTTCTTCTCAGGCGTATGCGGCAAAGCCGATCGTGTGTAAGATGGCATTAACTGTCGGTAAGGAACATGCCTATGCAATAGCTTACCAGCGTATGGCGGATCTCATTGAAAAACGTACTAACGGGGCCATAAAGGTTGAAATGTTCTATGACGGCCAGCTTGGTTCAGACAGAGAGGTATTTGAGGCGCTGCAGTCTGGCGGGGTACAGGGAACGATGGTTTCAACGGGGACGCTCTCTCCTTTTGCTAAGAAGTTGATGGTTTTTGACCTTCCCTTCCTATTCCCCAATCGTGACGTCGCCTTTAAGGTGCAGGAAAGCAAGGTCGGAGAAGAACTTCTCCATGCCATAGACGGTTCAGGTGTGACGGCTCTCTGCTTTTGGGAAAGCGGCTATTACTGGCTGACAAACAATAAAATCAATATTGCCACGGTAGAACAGCTGAAGAATATCAAAGTTCGCTCCCTTGAGGCGACTACCCATCAGGATACATGGAAAGCCCTTGGAATGTTGCCGACAGTTATGCCTTTCGGTGAACTTTTCACGGCCTTACAGCAAGGGGTCGTTGACGCCCAAGCCAATACTATTCCAAATATTGTTACGACAAAAGTCTATGAAATACAAAAAAATATAGCTGAATTCCCGATCTTCTATCACACAATGATGGTCCTTTTCAGTGATAATTTTCTTAACAAGCTGACTCCTGAGCAGAAAAAAATCGTAAAGGATACGGCACTTGAAGTCAGGGATTGGCATAAGCAGAATAACGGAAAAATCATAAAAGAAAACATAGCCATGCTTAAGAAGAAGGGCAACACCTTCACGAAATTCTCTCAGGCTGAACTCGATAAGGCTAAGAAGATATGCGCTCCAGTATATGATAAGACGGCGAAAGATGTCGGCGGCGATCTTGTAAAACGACTGACGGCCGAAGTGGCTAAGGTTTCTAAGAGCAAATAGCCTGTACCGCCGCCTTGAAACGCGCATAGGCTGAATAACTCCCACCTATGCGCGTTTCCCTTTTTGCTACAGTCGTGGAAAGAGAGGTAAATAATGAGATTTTTCTTAGGAAGCATGAACTGTATAAATAAAATTGTTAAAATTCTAACAATAATCATGCTTTTCATCGCGTTGATAGTCATTGTTCTCCAGGTGACCTGCCGTTTTCTTCATATCCCATTGGGCTGGACGGAAGAGTTAGCACGATATCTTATAGTTTATGTCGTGTATTTTGCGGCAAGCCTGGCTGCCAGAGAGGGACTACTGACGCGGCTCGAAATAGCGGTGGCGGTGTTATCATCTAAAGGATATTCTAGGCATATGCTTAACCTATTATTTAATGGGATTGCCGGAATATTTTCTATTTTTTTCTATGTAGTAGTTATATTCTGCACCACATATACTTTAAGAATAACCAGGGGCCAGGTCTCCGCGGCACTGGAGATTCCAATGTATATACCCTATCTTGGAATCTATGCGGGGAGTTTTTTGTTGACGCTGAATACGATCGCTTCGTTCATAGCTCCGGAAGAATCTTCTGTGGAAGGGAGTCTAAGTGAATGATATACCTTGTAATTTCTTTTGTGGCACTCTTTCTGCTGACGGTCCCTATCGCCGTTTCTATAGGCCTATCCTCTCTGACGATGATCGTACAGATGGGAATGCCGGCGGCCCTTGTCGGGCAAAGGTTATTTGCTTCGCTCGATTCCTTTCCGCTGCTTGCGATACCGTTCTTTATACTTGCCGGGGCTATCATGGAGCAGGGCGGTATATCAACGCGCATGATAAACTTTGCAAATACCTGTGTTGGTGATACAAAGGGCGGGCTTGCCATCGTTACCATAATAGCCTCCATGTTCTTTGCGGCGGTCTCAGGATCCGGAGCGGCTACTGCCGCCGCCATAGGTTCCATAATGATTCCAGCCATGGTCAAGAAAAGTTACGATGTGCGTTTTGCCTCCGCAACAACCGCGACTGCGGCACAAATAGGAGTCATAATACCGCCGAGCATTCCGATGGTCCTTTATTGTGTGGGTACCAATAATTCGATAAGCAAGCTCTTTATAGCGGGAGTTGTGCCGGGAATATTTATCGGATTGAGCCTAATACTGTATGCCGTCTATGTCTCAAAAAAAGAGGGGTATGCCGGAGACCGGCGCTACAGTTTACGTGAAAAGTTGGAGGCGTTCCGCAGCGCTGTATGGGCTCTTTTGATGCCGGTGATAATACTCGGCGGAATCTATTGCGGGATATTTACTCCGACGGAAGCGGCAGCCGTTGCGTCAGCTTACGCGGTGGTTGTGGGGTTGTTTATTTACCGGGATATCAACTTCAAAGATTTACTGTCGATATTTTATAAAGCCAGCATAACAATTGCCGTCGTAATGATAATACTCTCAACAGCGGGGCTCTTTGCATATGTTCTTACCATGAATCGTATTCCCCAGCTGGTGGCAGATTTCTTCCTCAGCCTGGGAGGCAATAAATATGTGTTTTTGTTGCTGATCAACATTCTGTTGTTCTTCTGTGGAATGTTCTTCGACGGAGGTCCCGTTATGATAATACTTGCCCCCATACTTGCCCCTGTGGCGGTGTCTTTGGGAGTGGATCCTATCCATTTCGGCATCATCATGGTCTGCAACAGCGCGCTGGGACAGATAACTCCTCCGTTTGGGGTGAATTTGTTTGTGGTCTCTCAGGTGGCAAAAATAAAAATGGAGAACATGATAGGCAATCTCATACCATATATACTGATTGTAGTAGCTGATGTTATGGCAATAACTTATATACCGGTTATAAGTATGGCATTGCCTAAATTTCTTGGAATGTAAATATAACAAAGCGAACAGCCTGGCCGGCAGGTTTTCGCGGCCGGGCTGTCTACAGAAGCATAGTTTTACGCGCTTCCGCCCACTGGATACAAAAAGACTTGAAATTTTCGAGCGCTGGTGACAATTTATCCTTTAGCGGAAGAACCAAATTTAATGTTCTAGGAATGTGTGGCCTAAACCTTACACAGGTTATGTCATGGATTAAGTAGCTAACAGCAACCGTGTAAGAGGCAGAAGAAATTCCCAGCCCCTCGGCGACAAGGCCAAAGCGTGTTAAATTTGACATTGCGTGAAATTTGACTTTTGGTTCAAATCCTACGGTCTTACATGCAGTCATCATGTCTACGTAAGCTCCCGATGACGGGTCCTGCATTATGAAATCTTCATCTTTTGCTTCAATCAAATCTATGATTTTGCGAGATGCAAACGGATGATTAGAACTTGTTACTAGAACCAACTCGTCGTGAACTAGCGGGAGTTCCTCGATTTGCATGTCATGTTTGTTCTCGTTAGCGGCAGCGGTATATGTACTGAAAGCCGCGTCAATAATTCCACGTTCCAGCATATCTTGCAGGTCAATACATTCCGCTTCATGTAAATCCAGCGTTATATCCGGGTATGTTTTTTGGAAGGCTCCGATAACGCCTATTAGTCCAAAAGGACCTATTGCCGGAAATATACCCAGGGAGATGACGCCGGATTCTGCTCCAACGTATTTGTTCATAGAGGCGTTTATTTTATAAATAGAGGCTATCGTATCCTGTGCATAATGGATAAATTCTTTGCCCGCAGGAGTCAGGTTGATGCTGCGAGTTGTGCGTTCGAAAATAGTTACGCCTAATTCTTTTTCGAGTTTTTTCACCTGTTGCGACAGGGCGGGGGGCGTAATACACAATTCATAGGCCGCACGGACAAAACTCCGGTTCTTCGCTACGGCAAGCGCGTATTTCAGCTGATGTATTTCCAACGGTCGCCACCTCCTAAATAGAGCCACTGACTCATTATGGACATTATTCATTTATGAGTCAATGGTTCTTGACAGGCCTTAATCTCCAAGTTCTCGAAACGTTCCTTTGAAAAGGGTCGTCAAACTCCGCCAGAAAATTATGGACAGTGCTCTTTAAAGGGATCCTGCATATCAGCGCTTGAAGTACTTTGTCGCCTTTGATTCGTCCCATGCCGTCTGCAGAATCGCTCCCGAGAATTTGCATAGCGGCTACGCTCTCAACGATTTCATGGTCTGACATAGCCTGCCTTGTTTTTGTGTTTCCAATGCCTATTGATTCATAATAATAACACCTCACTGGTTTATAGTATTTCTTTCGCTGGACATATCATAAACCCTGCGCTAACAACGCAACAGTGAGGTATTGTTGTTTTTTGTGACGTGGTGAACTTGGAGATTAAGGCTGTAATTCAGTTGTTGCAAATTTTGCAGCAACCGCTCTCTTGCTGTTTGTCTCGTACTGAATTACGAGTATAATAATCGTAATTCAGTACGGAGGTGGAGCGATGTTTGTTGGACGCCAAAAAGAGCTGGGAACGCTTGAAAATTTATATAAAAATGAAAACTTTCAGATGGCGGTGGTCTATGGTCGGAGGCGGATTGGCAAGACGACATTGCTTAACCGCTTTGTTGAAGGGAAACCCGCTGTTTTTTTTACGGCGCAGGAAGCAAATGACAGCCTTAACCTTGCTGGGTTTTCAAAGGCGGTCTATTCATTTTTCAAAATTCCGCTTACCGCCGGGGGTTTTGAAAGTTGGGAGGATGCCTTTTGTTTCCTTGCTGAAAATGCGGAGAAAAAACGCTTTATATTGGTCTTTGACGAATTTCCGTATGCGGCGGGGGCCAACAAATCGCTTCCTTCGATATTGCAGAACGCCATTGACAGGTATCTAAAGAATTCAAAGATTTTTATCCTGCTTTGCGGAAGTCAAATCAGCTGGATGGAGACGGAAGTTCTTGGGGCGAAAAGTCCGCTTTTCGGCAGAAGGACGGCGCAGATAAAGCTGGAGGGTTTTGATTATCTTGACGCGGCCTGTTTTATGGATGGCTTTTCCAACGAAGACAAGATAAAGTTATATGGATGTCTCGGCGGAACGCCTCATTATCTGGCTCAGATCGACAGGGCTCAATCCTTTGAAGATAATATCAAAAGACTATTTCTTGACACGACCTCATATATGTATGCCGAACCTATGATGTTGCTGCGTCAGGAACTGCGGGAGCCCGCTCTTTATAACTCTCTGATGAGTGCCATTGCCTCGGGAGCTTCGAAGCTTAATGAAATTTCCACAAAAATCGGGGAAAGCTCGGCTAAGACGATAAAGTATATTCATACCCTTTCGTCTATGAATCTGCTTCGCAAAGAAGTTCCATTCGGCGAGGACGGAGAGAGAAGCAAACGCGGCGTTTATGCGATAACGGACAACGCCTTTCTTTTCTGGTACAGGTTTGTATTTCCAAATCGCCCGATAATAGAAAGGGGCTTCACGGCGGAGATCGCACCGCGAATTTTAGCCTCTATCCCCGAGCATATCGGCAAGCCCTGCTTTGAGGAGGTCTGCATGCAGTATTTGATTCGTGCCGCTCTTGCGGGCAGCCTTCCCTTCACGCCTTTGACCTTTGGCCGTTGGTGGGGAAATGATCCTGTAAAAAAATGTCAAACGGATATAGATGTCGTCGCGGCGGATGATTTCAATAAAAAGCTCATCGTCGGTGAGGCGAAATGGCGCGAAAATGAGAATATTTCGGCCTCCGACGCGGCATGTTGGATGAGGAGGGAATATCTTTTCCCCGGCTATTTGGAACGCTATTATTATCTTTTTTCTAAAAAGGAGTTCTCGCCCGCCCTTTTCAGTCTGGCGAAGGAAAACGCCAGACTGAAATTGGTCACGCTTGATATGATGTTCCCCGGCAACTAAATGGTCATCTAAGCGGCCGCACTGTCACAGCGAATGCCGCCGTATGATTTTATCTTCTCTTCATCCTCGCCGCGGCGGCTTTGGCGTGGGCGGTGAGGCCTTCGGCTGTGGCCATCGTCTCGGCGGCGGGGGCCAGTTTGGCCGCGCCCTGCGGGATGATGTGTTGGAAGGTGCAGACTTTGAGGAAGTTCATCACCGAGAGTCCGCCGGTGTAGCGTGCCGCGCCCATCGTCGGCAGGGTGTGATTCGTGCCCGCCACATAGTCGCCGAAGACTTCCGCTGAGCCCTCGCCGATGAAGAGCGAGCCGTAATTGCGCAGCGAGCCCATCAGCGCGAAAGGTTCTTTCACGTTTATCTCGAGGTGTTCGGGGGCGATCATGTTGGCTATCTCCGCCGCCTCTGTGAGTGAATCGGCGATTATTATTCTGCCGTTGTCATCCCATGACTTCGCGGCGATCTCCGCTGTGTCGAGTTCCGCGAGCTGGCGGAGCACTTCGGCTGCCGTTTTGCGCGCGAATTTTTCCGAGGTGGTGACGAGGATTCCCGCCGCGTCATAGTCGTGCTCTGACTGCGCGAGGATGTCAGCCGCGACGACTGAGGGCGAGGCGTTTTCGTCGGCGATGACAAGTACTTCGCTCGGACCGGCGATGAAATCTATCCCGACCTTGCCGTAGACCTGGCGTTTGGCCTCCGTAACATATTTGTTGCCGGGGCCGACGATCATAGCCACGGGAGCGATCGTTTGGGTGCCGTAGGCGAAGGCGGCGATCGCCTGCGCGCCGCCGACGGCGTAGACCTCGTCCGCACCCGCCGCCTTCAGCGCCGCGAGCGTCGCGGGATGGGGCAGCGCGCTGCCGCGCATCGGCGGTACGGCGGCGCAGACGCGCGGCACTCCCGCCGTCTTCGCCGGTATCACGAGCATAAGCGCCGTGGAAAAGAGGGGGTGATTGCCGCCGGGAACGTAGCAGCAGCAGGAGTCGACCGGTATCACCGAATGGCCGAGAAAGACGCCCTCTTCTACTTCGACTTCGCCGAGCGGCCAGAGGGAATCCCTCTGCAGTTCCGCGAATTTCCTGATGTTTGCCGCCGCGCGCTCGATCGCGGCGCGCAGTTCCGGTGATGTTTCGTCATAGGCGCGGTCGAGCTCGCTCTGCGGCACAAGGAAGGAGGAAGCCGCCTGCCCGCCGAATTTTACGTTGTAGTCGGATACCGCCGCGTCGCCTTCGGCGCGCACGCGTTCGACGATCTCTTTCACCGCCGTGAATACGCGCGGGTCCTGCGAGAAATTTGTTGCTTTGGTTTCTTTATAGTATCTCATATCGATCACTCCGTTGTTATCCAGCTATTATGCTAAAGCGATATTATAACATAGAACATAAAAATGAATCATTGAGGTCTTAGCGTAGATGGCGCATATAACCGGCGGGCCTTCGAAGAGATACCTGGCGGCTGCGGAAGGGAGCGCCAGCGTTTTATTCCTCCCGCGGGGGATGGTAGATCGTGAAGCAGTCTCTCCCGTGTTCCTTGCTCAGGTAGAGGGCGGCGTCCGCGTTGCGGTAGAGCGAGTCGAAATCGCTTCCGGCTTCGGGATAGAGGGCGGCGCCGATGCTGGACGAGACCTTGTAAGCGCGGCCGTCAATAGTTATGTCGTTGTGCAGGTATGTCACGAGGCGTTCCAGTTTGTCATTCAGCCATTCTTCACCGGAGATATCTTTCAGGAACACCATGAATTCGTCGCCGCCTATTCTGCCGCATACGTCATCCTCGCGGAAATGAAATCTCAGCTTCGCGGCGATCTCCCGCAATACGCCGTCGCCGACGGCGTGCCCGTAGCTGTCGTTGATCTGTTTGAAATGGTCGACGTCGATCATCAGCAGCGCATGGGCGGCGGCAGGGTCCGTCTCTTCCAGTATCTTACAGATGTGCGCCTTTGTGGCGGATTTGTTGAGTATCCCCGTAAGCGGGTCGTTCTGCGCCATTTTCAGCATTCCCGCCTCGCGCTCCTTTTCCGCGGTGATATCCTGACGGTAGGCGATCATGTGCACGGACTTGTCGGAGTCCCAGTAGAAAATCTTCGCCCTGATGCGCATCCAGCGCCAGCTCTCCCCGCCATCGGTGATCATAAAATCATAGAAGAGTTCCGAACGCCCGCTTTGATAGGCGTTTATCACATTTTCCGGCGTGAAAGCGGCGAGATAACCCTGCGCGAACTCTTCTTTGATCTGGTTTTGCGCGATTACCTTGAGCGCCGCGCTGTAGGAAACATCTCCGTCCCTCCCCAGGCTTTCAAAATAACGTCTGGTGCTGTCACCGTTGGCGCAGTCTTTGGTGATATTCAGCTCGAAGACATTTTCATACAGACCCTCTGTGGCCTCGCGCAGCAGGTTTTGATATTCAAGCTCCTGTGAGACGGTCAGCTCAAGTATCTTTTTGTTATAACGGATAATGAGCCAGTTGATGATGTATAGTATCAGCCCTGTGATCAGCATGGTCACGACAAACCCGAGCAGGAACTGCCGCACGAACCGCCGGTGTATCTGCCCCGCGTCCTTCTCGACCAGCAGATGCCATTTCAGTTCCGGTATATAGCGAGCCGCCACAAAGATCTCGTTACTGCCGTCTCTGGTCCAGAATATCTGCGGTTTCTTTTTTTCTCCGAGAACGCTGCCGCGGGAGGCGGCGTAATGAGGCGAGTCAAAGAGGCTGGCTCTGTTATCGCCGGTCTCTTCCGAGGATATCTGGATCGTGCCCTCTTCGTCGACCAACATGGCGTTGAGTCCATACTGCCGGTCATAGGAGCGCAGCAGTTCCTGCAGGTTGCGCACGCGCATGCCGACGCCGACGACGCCCATGATCGCGCCGTCGCTGTCTTTGATCTTACAATTTACGAAGACGGTGATCTCGTCTCCGGCCGCCTCGTCGTTGTCCACGTTCAGGTAATAATCGGCCTTATCTTTAAGGAAGTTGTAGTACCATGTGTTTTCCCGATTGTCCGGCGTCAGCACCCTGTCCAGGCCGTTGAAGTGGTAGTAGCGGTGCGTGCGTGTCGAAATCAAAAAGACCGAATCATAGCCATATTGTTTCTGGTAGGCGTGGAGGTAATTTTGCAGCTGGGCGAGATATTTTCTATCGCCGAGATGGTCGCCCTCCCTGGTGAGGAGCAGCTTCAGCAGGCTGTCGTTGGACATCGTCAGCGACACGTTCAGCGGCCTGGAAAAGAAGGAGTTGATCTGGTAATAGATACTCTCCGCCGTGAGAGTTGAGACATGCTCAAGGCTTTTTTTCATCGCCCCGGTATTGGAGTGATAGCCGATCAGCGATACGATCACGAAACCGGAGAGCAACAGGGTGCAGATTATCAGGTTTGTGCGGAGCAGCAGATGCTTCTTCATACGATATCCCATGTTCCCTTCGGCGGCGGCGTGATCTGGCATTCTTTACAAACAGGCAGTTCCGCTTGATTTGGGCCATTATACACTACGTATATATATGGATACCAGGCGAACATGCTGAAAAGGACGGGAGTGAGGCATCTCACGCCCTTTTCATGGAACGGCCTCGGCGCTTGGCGTCACCGCTTAGCGAACATCTCCGTGACCCGTTCCAGAATGCCGTTCAGCTGCGCGATGGCGACGCCGTAGTTGGTGATCGGCACGCCGGCCTCCTGCGCCTCGATGATGCGGCTCATCAGCTGTTTGCGCGTGAACATGCAGCCGCCGCAGTGGAGGACGAGGGCGTATTCTTTGAGATTCTTCGGAAAGTCGAGGCCGGTGGCTATCTCCGCCGTCAAACTCCCGCCCGCCCTTTCGCGGAGCCAGCGCGGCAGTTTTTCGCGGCCGATGTCTTCGTTGAGCGGCGCGTGGGTGCAGGCCTCGGCGATCAGCACCTTGTCCGTCGGTTTGAGTTTTTCGATCGCTTTCGCCCCTTCGACGAAGGCCGAAAGCTCGCCTTTGCTGCGCGCCATTATTATCGAAAATGAGGTGAGCGGTACCGTGCGCGGCAGCAGCGCGTTGACGCGCGCGAAGACCTGCGAGTCGGTTATCACGAGCGCCGGCGGCTCTCTGAGCGCGGCGAGCATCCCGGGAAGCTGGTCGGCGGTGCAGGTGAGCGCCATGCCTTTGTTGTCGAGGATGTCTCGTATCACCTGTACCTGCGGCAGTATCAGGCGTCCCTTGGGGGCCTGGATATCCTGCGGCGCGACGAGCACGACGGCCTCGCCGGGTTTGAATAGATCGCCGGTGAGCGTCGGGCTCTCAAAGTCCGTCGGCGCGTTCTTGACAATCGCCGAGAGCAGCGCGGCGCGGTAACCCTTGTCTGTCGCCGAGACCGCGGTGAAGGGGATGCCGAGCGCGGCCTCCAGCGCGGCGCGGCGCGGTTCGATCTCCGCCGCATCCAGTCTGTCGATCTGGTTCATGACGCCGATGACGGTGGTCTTGCGCGCGCGCAGCTCTTCCAGCCACTCTTTCTCAAACGATAGGTCCGCCGTTTCATCCGCGGCTACCACCAGCAGCGCGAGGTCCGTGCGGTCCATCATCTCTTTGGAACGCTCGATGCGCAGCGCCCCCAGCTCGCCCGTGTCGTCTAGGCCGGCGGTGTCGATGACGGCGATCGGGCCTAGCGGCAGCAGCTCCATGCTCTTTATCACGGGGTCGGTCGTCGTGCCCGCGTGCTCTGAGACGAGCGCCGTCCGCTGGGCCGTAACCATATTTATAAGGCTTGATTTGCCCGCGTTGCGCCTGCCGTAGAAGGCGATATGCAGCCGGTTTGAACGCGGCGTCTCCATGAGCGCCATCTTACTTTACCAGCTTCCTGACGTCGTCGATCTTCTTGCGCTGAAGGCCGTTGTCGAGCATGAACTGCTGCGTGCGCACCAGCTCCTCGATGTCGGTCTTGCGTATCCGCGGGTCGAAGTCATACCACGGGTACATCGCTTCGACGCCGGCCATCGGCAGCCCGGTCTCCTTTTGCGTCATCTCTTTCGCCGCCTGGGGGTTTTTCTTCATCCATTCGATACTTTTCTTATGGGCGGCCATGAAGGTCTCTACGGCCTTGGGGTACTGCTTCATGAACTTTTCGGTAGTCGCGATCACGATCGTCGCGTCGACCAGCCCCTCGCCGTTCCTGAGCATCCGCGCGCCGGAGGCCAGCGTGTTGTAGGCCGCCGGTCCCGCCAGCAGGGCGGCGTCTACGCTGCCGTTTGACAGGGCGTTAGCGCCGGAGGGGAGGTCCATCTGCACGAACTGGACGTCCTTTACGCTCATTCCCTCTTTTTCAAGGGCGGCGGCGAGCAGCTGGTGAAGGATCGTTCCTTTGGGCCCGGCGACCTTTTTGCCTTTAAGGTCGCGCACAGATTTTATCGCGGAGTCTTTGACAACGATCATGAAAGCCTTCGGCGCGCGCGAATAGACGCCGACGATCCTGATGTCGAGTCCCTCGGAGGCGGCGAGCAGCGCCGAAGTGGAGCCGAGGCAGCTGGCGATGCCTATCTCTCCCGCCGCGAGCGCGGCGGTCTGTTTCGGCCCCTCAGTGAGTTCGGGGAATGTGAGCGCCACGCCGGGATAGGCCGCCTCAAAGGTCTTGTTGTACTTCGCGACGATCGAGGGCACGTTGAGCGGCGCTTTTACGTAGGTGACGGCTAGCTTCGCGGGGTAGTCCGCGGCGCCGGCGGCGGCCGCGAAGGCCAGTGTCGCGAGAAATGCCATTATCATCCTTTTCATAACTTATCTGCTCCTTCTGCTGAACTATTTTTTTGACATGACGGCCTTGACCGTCACCGATTTGATTTTGCCGAGCTTCCCCGTCAGCGCGCTTATCTGGTCCGGCACGCCGTCGAATACCACCGAAATGATGTTCACCCCGCGTTCCCTGTAAGGTATCCCCAGCCGCCCGACGATGAGGCCGCTGAAATTATGCAGCGCTTCGTTCACCTCGCGGACGCTCTCCGGGTCCTCGACGATGATCGCTGCGACGCCGATCCTGTTTTCCTCTCTCTTTTCCCCGTCCATCACATCACCTCCGCCTTAAAAAATAAAAGAGCCTCTCTCCCACGGGAAAGGGCTCTTTCTGTAATCGAATGCGGCCGTCCTTTCCCCTCCCGCGGAACATTTCCCCGGGAGCGGAAGCCTTCTCTATAAATTGAAACATTTCCAATATTATAAATCAAACCGGCGCAAAAACAAGCTAGTCCAGCGGATACTTCTCCTTATCCTTCGCATCCTCCGCCTTGTAAAATTCCTCTATCTTGTCGAGGATACAGCGGCGTTTTTCCTTCTCCGATAGACCTTCCGGCAGCGAGGCGGGATCGATCGGATCGCCGAAGGTCACCGTCAGCTTGCGGGGACGCGGGAATTTCATCCGCGGCGACAGCGCGCGGTAGGTGCCGGAGACGTATGTCGGGATCACGGGAGTCCCAGTCTTGAGCGACATGATCGCGACGCCGCCCTCGAGCGGCTGCAGACGCCCGTCCTCGGTCCGGTGTCCCTCGGGGCAGATGAAGACGTTGTAGCCCTCTTCAAGAAAGCCCATCACGAGGCGCAGCAGCGCGGCGGAGCTGTTTTTGTTGTCCGGCGAGACGGGCACGGAACCCATCGCGCGCAGGAAAGCTCCGAAGAGCGGAAAGGAAAACAACTTCGCCCAGGCGACGAATTTCAGATATTCCGGGTAGAAGGCATAGCCGACCAGCGGCGGATCAAGGTAACTCGCGTGGTTCGGCGCGACGATGACCGTGCGGTCCCGCGGGATTTTATCCTTCCCGTATATCGACAATCTGTGGTAGAGTGTAAAATATATAGACACTAAAAAACGCGTTATGCAATAGACCCAGTTTCTTTGAGTTTTCACGCGGACGCCTCCCTCTGTTTTTCTGACGATAGAATAACGCAGAGCGGGCGTAATTGACAAGCCTAGGAGCAGTGATTGTAATGGATCCGGATAAAAATAACGACACGGCAAAAAAACCTGATAAAGGCAATGTGAGTTTTATGGGCAGGCTGGGGCGCGACTTTTTCCTTGGCTGCGTGGCCTTTCTGCCGCTCGCGCTCTTCATCTTCCTCTTCTATTATCTGATATACTTCTTTGAATCTATCGGCTCCGTGATCTTCGGCATCACCCAGTCGCGCAGGACGACGGTGGCGATCAGCGTCTTCCTCGTCTTCCTCCTCATCTACATCGGCAGGAAGCTGCGCCGCCGCGAAAGGTCGATCCTGAACCTGCTGGAACAATTCATCATCACGAAGATCCCCGTGGTCGGCGGCTGGTATACGACCTTCCGCGACATCCTTCAGACCTTCACGGCGCGCGGCGGTGAAAACAGCTACCTCGGCACGGCGAAGGTCCCCGTGGCCGGCGGCTACATTATCGGCTTCGTCTCGCGGCGCGAAGTGCTGGCGGACGGCACGGCGCAGCTGACGGTCTTCGTCCCTACCTCGCCCAACCCCACGACGGGGCTGGTCTTCTTTTTTCCCGAAGAGGAGGTCGAATATTTGGATATGACCCCCGAGAAGGCCTTCACGAAAATAATATCGCTCGGCGTAAAATCGTAAGGTTAATTGCGCTAAAAGATTCTACAAATAAAAAATTTAAGTGTATAATGAATCACATATCTTTAGTAAGCTCTGGCTCCAACACCGGGCCGCAAATTCAGGGAGGTTTTTTACAGATGGAACAGATTCGTAATCTCGATCAGCTTTTGGAATACGCCAAGGAAGTCGGACCGAAAAAGATCAGCGTCGCCTGCGCCGAAGACACGGAAGTGATGGAAGCGGTGGAGAACGCCCGCAAGGCCGGAATCGCGAACGCATTCCTCGTCGGCAACGCCGATAAAATCAAAGAAGTCGCCGACAAACTCGGCGTGGACCTTGCCAACTATGAAGTCATCGACGAAAAGGGCGGAGAGGCCGCCTCGGCCCTCAAAGCCGTTGAACTCGTCTCCAGCGGCCAGGCGCAGATCGTTATGAAGGGCATGGTCGCCACCGCCAACTTCCTGCGCGGAGTCCTCAACAAAGAGAAGGGGCTTCGCAGCGGCAAGACGCTCTCGCACGTCTACATCCATCAGGTGAAGGGCTATGACCGCGTATTCTTTATCTCGGACCCGGCCTTCAACATGTATCCCGAACTTAAGGTAAAGATCGACATCGTCAAAAACGTCGTCGAGCTCGCCCACGCCTTCGGCGTCGCCTGCCCGAAGGTCGCCGCCCTCGCCGCGGTCGAAGTTGTCAACCCCGACATGCCGCCGACCATTGACGCGGCGATCCTTACGCAGATGAACCGCCGCGGCCAGATCAAGGGCTGCCTCATCGACGGCCCCCTCGCGCTCGACAACGCCGTCTCGCCCGAATCGGCGCACCACAAGGGGATCAAATCAGATGTCGCCGGATATGCCGACATCCTCCACGTCCCGACGATCGAGTCCGGCAACATGCTTGCCAAGGCCATCGTCTACTTCGCGGAAAACAAGACGGCGGGCATAGTCCTCGGAGCCAAAGCCCCGGTGGTGCTCACGAGCCGCGCCGACTCCGCGGAAGCGAAGCTCCTTTCGATCGCCTCGGCCTGCGCGCTTGCCGCACATCAGGGAAAATAGAGATATAACGTCATTTGCGTCTTAACTTTGGGTTTGCCGCTCCCGCGCCGTATCGTTACGCGGCCGCGCGCGGCGGACCCAAAGCTATTCAGGCAACTGGCATCTCTGATCCCTGCTGATCATTCGGCCTTTGGCGAAAATTCCCGCACAATAAAAATAATGGCAGACAGATTCAAAAATGAAGTGACCATCCTGCCCGGCAGCTTCGGCACCCGGGAAGTGAAGCTGAGCCGCCTCTATCCCGAGACGGAAAACGGCACGCATGTGCTGTTGCTCCACGGCGTCCACAGCAGCGCAAACCTGTCGGCGCACAATAAATTCCGCCATCTTGCCTGCATACTGGCGGAGCGGGGATTCACTCCCTGGCTCTGCGAGACGAGCAGGCGGCCGGTGGACCGCGAAGACTACAACGACAATATCGCGGGCTGGGCGATGGACGCCTTCCGCGGCAAAAACTTTAAGAATGAACTGGACGACTGCGCCGCCGCGCTTTGCCATGTGGAGTCCCTGTCTCCCGCGAAGCTGTGGATCTGGGGTTTTTCGCTTGGCGGCATAATCGCGCTGGCGCTTGCCTGCGGCAGCGGGGCCCCGATCGAAAAGGTCATCGTCAGCGGCACGGGGCTCGTTTCGATGCCCGAGGCGGAACGCACGATGATGTCGCTGCCGATCCTCTCGACGCTGCGGGAGACCATCGATCCCGACATGCTTGACGACGTCAGGGCGAAAGAGGCGGTGGCCTTCCGCGGCACGAACGACGGTATCTTCTCCGACGCCGCCTGCCGGTCGCTGCTCGCGGCGATAAACATACCCGAAGAAAATAAAAAATATCTCGTGATAGAAGGAGCTGACCATTCGATGAAAATGCGCAACGGCAGACATGATTCAAAGATCATGGATGAGATGCTCTCCATGTTGACTGGTCAATGAAGTTGTTCCCAAAGGCGCGCGCCGTTCTCCGCGCGCTGCCGCTTCTGTTGATGCTGTTCGCCCCCGCGCCGCTTTACGCAGACGGGGTCGACTACCAGGAGTTTCAGGAGGACCCGCTTGAGACGGCGATAAGAAAGCTTGCCTCGCCGGGAGATGTCGAGTGGGACAAAGAAGAGATGATTTCGGGCGGAGCGCCTGATTTTATAAAAAACATGAAATGGCCGCTCGAAGGCGGCGCCTTCAGCCGCGGATTCAGCCGCCGGAGGCCAAACCATTCCGGCGTGGACCTTCTCGCCCCGAAGGGCACCCCGATACGCGCCGTGCTTGACGGCATCGTCGAGGTCGTTTCAAACGGAGGGGCGGGCTTCCGCGGATACGGCAAAGTCGTCGTCATAAACCACGACGGCAAGCTATGGACCCTCTATTCGCATAATTCCTCCAACGACGTCAAGGTCGGGCAGCGGGTCAAGCAGGGAGACGTGATCGCCAAAGTGGGGCGGACGGGCCGCGCGACGGCGAACCACCTTCACTTTGAGGTGCGCAACGCGAAGGGTACGCCGCTGGACCCGCTGAAGTATCTGCCCAAAGACGGCACGCCGCCAAAACGCTGAGACGCGCGCCGCGTAAATATCAAACATTTCCCTATGGTAATATAAAAAAGCCGGCGTGGGCGCGCCGGCTTTTTCATGTCGCCGCATTGCTCAGATACGGCGTTATCCAGTTGGGAGAGCGGGATAAGCGTTTTTAACCGGCGGAACATGCCGTTCCGGCCGCTTTTCTATTCCTCCAGCATGTAGGGGTACTTAAAATCATGCGGGGGCAGGAGATTTTCTTTGACCGTTCTCGGCGAGCACCAGCGGATCAGGTTGAGTTTGCTGCCGGCCTTGTCGTTCGTTCCCGAGGCTCTCGCGCCGCCGAAGGGCTGGAGGCCGATGCTGGCGGCGGTCGTCTTGTCGTTGATATAGAAGTTCCCCGCCGCGTATCTAAGGATGCTCTCCGCCTTGTTTATCGCGTCGCGGTCGGTTGCGAAGACCGCGCCGGTCAGCGCGTAGGGGGAAGTCTCATCGCAGAGGTTGAGGGTCTCGATATATTTATCGTCGTCGTAGACGTAGATGGTGAGGATGGGGCCGAATATTTCCTCCTCCATCGAACGGAAACGCGGATTCGTCGTCTTGATCACCGTCGGCTGCACGAAATAGCCGACGCTCTTGTCGCCGGCGCCGCCGAAGAGTATCTCCGCTTCGGGGGAATTTTTCGCATACTCGATATACTCCATGCAGTTGTCGAAAGAGGCTTCGTCGATCACGGCGTTGACCAGGTTGCGGAAATCGCGCGGGTCGCCCATGCGCACCTCCGGCATCATCGCCTTGAACTCGGCCAGAAGCTCTCCCCAGCGGCTCGCGGGCACATAGGCGCGCGACGTCGCCGAGCACTTCTGTCCCTGATATTCAAAAGAGCCCCTGATCAAAGCCGTGGAGGCCGCCTTTATATCGGCCGAGGAGTGGATGAACAGGAAATCCTTGCCGCCGGTCTCGCCGACCAGCCGCGGGTATGAACGGTAGGTCGAGAGATTCTCGGCGACGCCCTTCCAGAGGCTGTTGAAGACCTGCGTCGAGCCGGTGAAGTGGATGCCGGCGAGATCCTTGCTGTTCAGCACCACCTTGCTGCCGACGGAACCGGGGCCGGGCATGAAGTTCAGCACGCCAGCGGGGACGCCAGCCTCCATGAATATCTTCATCAGATACCAGCTTGAGAGCAGCGAGGTCGTCGCAGGCTTCCAGACGACGGTGTTGCCCATCATCACGGGGGCCATCGGCAGGTTCGCCGCCAGCGCCGTAAAGTTGAACGGTGAAATGGCGTAGACAAAACCCTCGAGCGGGCGATACTCAAGCCGGTTGATGACGCCCTCCTCGGAGGCCGGCTGGTCTCCGTAGAGCTCGTTCATGCAATGGACGCCGAAACGGAAATAATCTATCGTTTCGCTCGCCGCCTCGATCTCGGCCTGCCATACGCTTTTGCTCTGCCCCATCATCGTGGCGGCGTTCAATATATAGCGATACTTTTTGTCTATCAGCTCGCCTATCTTCAGCGCGATGGAAGCCCGTTCCGTCCAGGGCATGTCGCTCCAGCTCTTGTGGGCGGCGGTCGCCGCCGCGATCGCGCGCTCCATCTCTTCCGCTCCCGCCTTGTGATAGACGGCCAGCTTATGCGCGTGGTCGTGCGGCATCACGACCTTGCCGGTGTTGCCGGTGTAAATAAATTCGCCGTTTATGACGAGGGGTATCTCGGCGACCTCGGATTCGATCTGCCTGATAGCCTCTTTGAGCAGCTCTCTTTCGGGACATCCGGGGGCATAGCTCAGTGAGGGTTCATTTTCCGGCCTTGCAAATTTGAATAGAGCGTTGTTCATTTGGTGTCTCCTTTTGAAAAATATTAAACGCAACCATGTTGCATAAATATAATATCACGATATATCCCACGATTCAAATATCATAATAAAGTAAAAATGAACAAAATCGGTCATTTTAGTGATTAATAAGGAAAAAAACACCAGTTTTGGAATCCGTCATATTGGCTTCGCGGCTTCGCGGATAAAACAGGACGCCTGCGCCTGCCCCTCCCGGGGTTTACGGCGCGGCGTCCATTATCCGTATAGGTTTCTCTATATTTGTTTCGCCCGGCCTACGCGCGCGAAAACTTCATCTTGATATCCTCCGGCTTGCCGAAATAGACCCAGGAGGTCACGAGTACGTCGACGCCCGTCGCGGCGTACTCGGCGGCGTTCGCGGCGTTTATGCCGCCGGCGGCGGCGATGACCGCCCGCGGAAACTCCGCCTTTGCCTCTTTAACGAAGGCAGCAAGCTCCGCCGGCGCGAAGCGTTCGCACTGCACCATATCGATGCCGGCACGCAGATAGCCCATCGCCTCCTCGGGGCTCTCCGCCTCCGCCTCGATCTTCTTTTCGGGGAAGGCCGCCGCCATTTTCGGGATCAACGCGATGAAATCGTCGGCAAAGATCCGGTGCTGGTCGAAGGCCAGTATCGAATCCGAGAGGCCGAGGCGGTGCAGCGAGGCTCCGCCGGCGAGCGCGGCCTTGAGCGAGAGCGCCTTGGCGCCGGGGAAGTGCTTGCGCGTCACCGCGACGTGGACGGCGGGATTTACGGCGCGCGCCGCCGCGCTCATCTCCGCCGTGCGCGTAGCGATGCCGGAGGAATATTCCATCACGTTCTGCGCGAGCTTATAGCAGGCGTGGAGACGCCCCGCCGTGCCGCGCGCGCGGAGGCATATCCCGCGCGCCTCCGCGCGCGTGCCGGATGGTTTCAGCACTTCGGCCCGCGCGCCGCACCTCTCAAAGATCCGCGCCGCCTCCTCGACTCCGGCCAGCACGCACTCCCTTTTGGGGAAACATTCGACCAGTCCCGGCGCCTCCTCGATACCCATCGACATCGTCGTGAGGTCCATGAGCTGCAGGTCCTCGCCTATCAGCCCGTCGATATAACCGTCGGAAATATAAAACATCGTCAGCTCTCCTTTTGCAGTCTGTCCAGAATAAAATAGATCGCCATGCTGACCGAGCCCAGCAGCAGGCAGAGGCTGGTCGCCTCGTCGAAATCGCCGCGCGAGACGCTGTTGAAAATCTCCAGCGACAGCGTGTTTGTGCGCCCGGCGATATTGCCGCCGAGCATCATCGTGACGCCGACCTCTCCCGAGGCGCGCGCCACCGCGAGCAACAGTCCCGAGAGGATGCTCCGCTTTGCGAGCGGCATCGTCACGAAGAAAAACGTCTTGACGGGGCCGCAGCCCAGCACGCGGGAAGCCTCTTCGAGCTTCATTATCCCCGGGCTTTGGAATGCCGCCTGCACGGGGCGCACAAAGAGCGGCAGCCCCGCGACAAAGGCGCTCAAAATCACCGCTCCGGTCGAAAAGACCAGCCGCAGTCCCAGATAATGCTCGAACGGAGCCCCCAGAGGGCCGTTGCGTCCGAGCAGCAGAAGCAGCATATAGCCGAGCGCGATCGGCGGGAAGACGAGCGGCAGCGTGATAAAAAAGGCCGCCGCCTTCGCGCCCGGCGAACGCGAACGGCTGAACCAGTACGCCGCGGGCAGCCCCAGCGCGAGAAAGAGCGCCAGCGCCGCGCCGCAGCTCGTCAGTGTCAGCCTTATGGAAAACAAGAGAGCGGGGGAAAAAAGCCCTTTGATGCGGATCTCTCCCCGCTACTGCACGCCGTGCTTCTTCATTATGGCTCCCGCCCTGTTGCCGCCGAGGAATTTAAGAAAATCGGCGACGGCCGGGTCGTTCTCCGCCCCTTCAACGACGGCGGCCACCATCTCGATCGGCGGATAGCCCGAGGGGATCTCCAGCGAGCCACCGATCTTATCCTTGCCCGCGCGCGCGACGACGCGGTTCACGAAGCCCGCGTCCATCTCGCCCGATACCAGATAAGAAAAGACCTGCGGGACGGTCGAGACCTGCGATACCTTCGGCGCTATCTTCGCCCCGAGGCCGGTTGTTTCAAGATACTTCGCGGCGGCGCGGCCGTAGATAGCCGCCTTCGGATCGGGATAGGCGACCGACTTCACCTTATCGCCCGTCAGATCGTTCGGCGAAGAGAGTTCTATCCCCTTGCGCCAGGCCAGGACCAGCACAGTCGCTCCAAGCGGCTGCATCTTCGCGATCCTCACGTCAGACTTCGCGGTTTTCAGCGCTCCCTTGTCGCTTATCACGACATTCACGCCGTTGCCGGCCTCGATCTGCGCGAGCATCTGGCCGATATTGCCGCCGTATACCTCCTGCACCTGTTTGCCGGTATCGCTCTTATAGGCCGCCGCCAACTCCTGGACCATCTTCATATAGCCTGCTCCCGTGGTGACGGCGGGTGTTGCGGCGCGCGCCTCCGCGCAGAAAACCAGCAGGACGAGCAGCGCCGTAAGTAACCTTTTCATCGATAAATCCATCCTTTCATTATTCCTGACATTCGCGAGAGGCACTGCCGCCTCTCCCCATCAATCCAGCGGGGCTTCCGCGCCCCTTCACCCGGCCCTCTTCGATCAAAATCACATTTTTCGCGAGCCGCATTACCTCCTCCCTGCTGTGCGTTATATAAATTATCGGGAGGCCGAAATGTCCCGGTATCCTCTCGATATAGCCCATAAGGTCGTCCCTGCGCGCCTCGTCGAGCGACGAAAGCGGCTCGTCCATAATAATGAAATTTTCCGCCGCCAATATCGCGCGCGCCAGCGAAACGCGCTGACTCTCGCCGCCCGAGAGCGTGTCGGGGCGGCGGTCGAGCAGCGCCGAAATGCCGAAAATCTCCGCCGTCCGCAGGAGGTCCGCCTTCGTCCGCCTGCCTCCGGCAAAAGAGCCGTAGGCGAGATTCCTCATCACCGACATGTGGGGGAAGAGCCGGTGCTCCTGAAAGACGAAACCGATCCCGCGCCGCTCGGCGGGAATTTTCACGCCGGCGGCGGAATCGAAGAATACAGTCCCGTTAAAGGCGATCCTGCCTCGGTCGGGCGCGAGCAACCCCGCCATGAGCTTTGCCGCCGTGCTCTTTCCCGCGCCTGACGGCCCGACGAGCGCCGTGATCCCCGCCTCAGCGATATCGGCCCTCACCTCGAGCGAAAAGCCGCCGAGCCTTTTTACAACATCGATCTCCAACATCCGCCCCACCTCAAATAAAAACGCAACTTAACTGTGTTGCATTATAGCAGAAAAGGCGCGCCTCTTCAGGACCGCCGCCGCGCGCCGCGTTCTGCCAAAGCACAAGCCGCTGCAAACGGCAAAGCCGGCCGCGCCGGCGGCCATCGGAGCGCCTATGTCCTGATCTTCGTTGACACGTTTGCCCGGCGCAAACTCCGACAGCACTTTGTTTTCTCCCGGCGGAGCATCGCCCCCGTATGGCACTTTTTAAAGTACCATTCTGGCGCTTGACAATCCACACCATATTAATTAAGGTATACCTATTAAGATTAATAAATATTTTATATAAATAAGTGTGCGTTAGATATATTAGAAATTTTTATGTAGGGAGTGGTGTGGCATGAAGAAACCGGCAAAGCGCGTTAAGCAGGTGGGCATCGTGGTGAGCGACATCGACAAAGCGATAGGGCATTGGGGCGCTCTCGGCGCGGGTGAGTTCCGTAAGTTCTTTTTGAGCTCTTCGAGAAAAACCTGCGGCGAAGTCTTCAAGAACGGCAGGCCGCACCAAATTGAGGCGAGCATGGCGGTCGCCGACCTCAACAGTGTCCAGATCGAACTGATCAAGCCGCTTGACGATCAGAGCGTCTATGCCGATTTTCTCAAGGAATCGGGCGAGGGTATTCACCCTCTCTGCTTCGACACGGACGACGTTCCTTTTGACGAAATCTGTGCCTACATGGAGGAGCGTTACGGCGCGCCCGTCTTCAACGGCATCGGCGCGCTGACGAGGTTCGCCTATTACGACTGTCGTAAGGAGATGGGACTTTTTATCGAAGTCGTGACGAAAAAACCGGAAGAATAGGCTTTTATGAAACAGGATAAACAATAAATCAAAGAGAGAAGTGATCAAAGATGTTCAATTCGACAGTCAACACAAAATTTATCGGGCTTTTCGGCAATCCGCTGGGGCAGAGCGCGGCGGCATATCTGCACAACAGCGTCTATCAGGCGCTGGGCATGGACTGTTTCTACGCGCCGTACGAAATTGAAATGGAGGACCTCGAGCATGTCGTGAGGAATCTCAAGAGGTTCCATTTCGGCGGCGCCTCCGTGACGATGCCCTTCAAAACTGTAGTCTACAAGTACCTGGACGGCCTTGACGAATCGTCGCGCTGTACGGAGGTCGTCAACACCATCGTCGTCGATGGAGAGGGCCGGCTCATCGGGTACAACACGGACGGCTCCGGCTGCGTCAAGGCTTTTGAGACGCGCTGCGGCATGAATATCGCCGAGCATAAGTTCCTCATTCTCGGCGCGGGCGGCGCGGCGAGCGCGGTGGCGGCGGCCCTCGCAAAGAGCGGCGCGAAGGGTCTGAAGGTGCTCAACATCAAAGAGGATTTCGCGCTCGCGGAGAAGCTGCAAAGCAGAATAGAAATCTTCTATCCGGGCCGCTGCACCGTTGATTATATGAATGACGAAACGATAGAGAAAAATCTCGCCGACTACGACGTCGTCATCCATGCGACGAAGGTCGGGATGTACCCTAAGTCGGACGCGGTACTTTTCAATACGGAGTGGCTTTCGCCCGCGCATACGGTCTGCGACGTCGTCTACGTTCCCGCGGAGACGAAGCTGCTTGCCGAGGCGAAGGCGCGCGGCTGCGCGACGCTTTCGGGCCTTTGGATGAATATCAACGGCGCGATAGAGCAGATGCGCCTCTGGTTCGGCATTGAAGCGCCGGCCGATTTCATGTATCTCGCCGAGATGAATTTCCTGCGCGCACAGGGCCGGCTTAAATAATAGGGACGGAGAAAAGGAATGAGAAAATATTCGCTCGTACACCTGACAAGAATGTGCTGGACGTTGCCGGAGATGATCTACAACGCGGCCGCCGCGGGATACGACTATGTGAGCCCGCGGACGATCAACCGCGGCGCGCCGGCGGAGCTGGTCCACGATATAGCTTCCGACAAGGAGCTTTTCGCGCTCACAGAGAGGGCTGTGAAGGAGACCGGCGTTCCCATCATCGATATTGAACTGGTGAAGATCAACGATTCGATAAAGGATATCCGCGAGTTCGCGCCCGACCTTGAGGCGGCGGCGCGCCTCGGCGTGAGGAACCTGACGACGAATATCTGGACGGGGAACGTCTCGTTCTACGAAGAAAAGTTTGCCGGGCTCTGCGATCTCGCCGCCGAGTTTGAGATGTCGGTCAATTTGGAATTTGTAACCTGGTCAGACGTTCAGGATCTGAAAGAATCCCTCGCGCTCATAAAAAAGACTGGCAGGAAGAACGCGCGCGTCGCCTTCGATCTGCTCCACACCTTCCGTTCCGGCGTCACGCCGGAGGAGATCGCGGCTTGCCCGCGCGAACTGATCGCCCCCGTGGCCCACATCTGCGACGCGCCCGCCGAGGCCGACCCGCGAGGCCTTGCGTACACGGCCGGCAATGAAAGGCTCTATCCGGGCGAAGGCGCGCTGCCCGTCGCGGAGTACGCGGCGGCGCTGCCGCCGGAGACTGTCTTGGGCCTTGAGATACCGCACTCGGAACGCACGAAACAGATAGGGGCGGAGGAACATGTAAGGCTGGCGCTTAGCCGCTCCAGAAAATATTTCGCGGAGCACGGCATCGTATAGCGGTTTTGGACGGCGTCATATAGATTAAAAACTTACAACTTGAGGTGAATATCATGAAGATAGCGGCAAAAAGATTGAAGCAGGTAGGCATGGTGGTGACGGATATCGACAAGGCAATTGAGCATTGGGTCGGCCTTGGCGCGGGGGAGTTCCGGAAATTTTTCCTGAGTTCCTCACGCGGCACATGCGGCCCGGTATTTAAGAACGGGCGTCCCCATCGAATCGAATCGAGCATGGCCGTGGCGGATTTTAACGGTGTGCAGATCGAGCTGATGCAGCCGCTCGACGACCAGAGCATCTATTATGATTTTCTGCAAGAGTGCGGCGAGGGGCTTCACCATCTCTGTTTTGACACCGACGATATCCCGTTCGACGAATTGAACGCCTATATGAAGAGCAGATACGGCGATCCGACATTCAACGGTATCGGGGCGCTGACGCAGTTTGCCTACTACGACTGCCGCAAAGAGATGGGGACCTTCATCGAAGTCGTGACGAAGAAGCCGGAGTAACCTTCCCCGCCGCGGTATAAAACGAACGGAAACGTCAATCGGCATAAACGATTGAAAAAATAAAATTGTAAAGGGGTATGGATTTATGAAGAAGAATATTTATGGCGTGATCTTAACGGCGACAGCCGTCATTTCGATGGTATTCGGCGGTATTTTCGGAGGCGCGGCCGCCACGGCGGAGATCAAGCCGAGAACGATGGTCTTTCACTATGCGGGGCCTCTCGACTGTACGAACGCGCGTTTTGCCAACAACTTTAAGGAACTGGTCGAGAAAAAGAGCGGCGGGAAGCTTAAGGTCGACGTATTCGGACAGAATATTCTCGGCACGGATATCGACTGCCTTTCAACGATGAAGGTCGGCAAGGTGGACTTCATGGTCACGGTTCCCGCGATGGTCGTCAACGTCATCCCCGCGCTTGCCGTCTATGACATCCCGTTTACCTTCAAGGACGTCAAATCCGCGAGGAAGGCTCTGGCCGACCCTCAGTGGCTCGCGGTGATAGGCAGGGAATATGAGAAGGCCGGATATCATCTGCTCTCGACGACAGATTCCAACTTCCGCATCATCTCGACTAATAAGGAGATCAAGAGCATCGGCGATTTCAAGGGTATGAAGCTGCGCACGATGGAAAACAAAAACCATATCGCCTTCTTCGAAGCTTTGGGCGTGAAGGCGACGCCGCTCAACGCCTCAGAGGTATACCTTGCGCTGCAGCAGGGAATGCTTCAGGGGCAGGAGAATCCGTACAGCCAAGTCTATGACAAGAAGCTTTATGAGGTCCAGAAGTATGTGACCAACAGCAACCATATCTTCCACAATATAATATTCTTTACGGGACAGGCGACATGGAAGTCGCTGCAGCCCGAGGCGCAGAAGATAATAGCGGAGGCGGCCAATGAGACGGCAAAGGTGATATGCGAATATTCCGATAAGTCGGAAGAGGGCTTCCGCGACAAGCTTGTCAAAGAGCGCGGCATGAAGTTTATTGACTTTGACAAAATTCCCGGCCTCAGGGACCAGCTTCGCAAAGCCACGCTCAAGGGAGCCAGGGAGCGCGCCGCAAAGCAGGTCGATCCGAAATTGCTTGAAGCATATCTTAAAACATGCGGCATAAAAGACTAAACGGACAATAATTTTACGGTGTTCAACGGCCGCCCGTCCATGGGCGGCCCGGAATCAATAAAGATTATGGGGGTCGGATAATGAAACTGCTGCACTGGCTGGACAAGTATTTTGAGGTATCGCTGATATCCCTTGGCATCGCGGTTCTCGTCGTCGTAATGACGGCGCAGATAACGCTGAGCGTCTTTTTCTCCTCATTCCTTTCATGGTCGGAGGAGTTGTGCCGTCACGTCTTCGTCTGCATAACATTTCTGGGGATCAGCCTTTCAATAAAGGAGAATATCGCGATAAAACTCGACGTGGTGATGGAGTTTATCTCAGAGCGCGCTAAAATGATCCTCTCGCTTGTGTCTTACGGCGTGATGCTCGTATATTTTACGATCCTGATCCGCCCTTCCACGATTCTGGCGGAACGGATGGGGCACACGGCGGCGACGACACTGCCATATTCGCTTGACCTCATATACTGGACGATCGTTTTTTCGATAGTCCTGTCGATGATCAGATTGGTACAGCTCGGATATGTTACTATCAGGATGCTTGCCTGTGGTTCTGAAAATAGAGGAGGTACGAAGTAATGCTTTTGCTTACGGTCGGATTCATCGCGCTGCTTTTAGTGGGCGTGCCTATCGGTATCACACTGATAATCGCCTCTTCGATACCAAGCTTTCTGGACCCGAAATTTATCGTCGACCTTGAGTATATAGTCATGGCGATGGTGTCCGGGCTTGACGTGACGACGCAGCTTGCGATCCCGCTCTTCATGCTTTCGGGGATAATCATGGGCTACGGCCAGATATCGAAGCTGCTCTTCGACGTCTTTTCGTTCTTTATCGGCAAATGCACGGGCGGCCTGCCCTGCGCCGTCGTCGTCACCTGTCTCTTCTACGGCGCGATCTCCGGCTCCGGCCCCGCCACCACCGCGGCGGTAGGGATGATGACGATCCCGCTTCTCGTGAGCCTTGGCTATGAGCTTAGCTTCTGCGCCGCACTCGTCGCCGTCGCCGGCGGCCTCGGCGTGATAATCCCGCCGAGCATCCCATTCATAATGTATTCAAACAGCAGCAGCGTCTCGGTCGGCGACATGTTTGTCGGCGGCGTGATGCCCGGGATACTTATTGGTGCGATGCTAATGGGATACGCCTGGTTCTACTGCAAGAAGCACGGAGAGGATAAGGAAAAGATCAACGCATCAGTCGACAAACTGCGCGCGCAGGGACTTTGGAAGATACTGCGCCACAGCTCCTGGGCGCTGATGACGCCGATCATCGTTCTCGGCGGCATCTACGGAGGGATCGTAACGCCTACGGAGGCGGCTCTCGTGTCGGTGCTGTACTCGCTCTTTATCAGCCTCTTCGTCTATAAGACGGTCACATACAGGGATATCGTTCCAATTCTTGTACAGACGTCGCGGACTCTCGTTCCCTGTGTGCTGATAATCGGCGCGGCGGCGGCCTTCGCGAAGGTTTTGGCCGTTCTTCATGTCCCGCAGCTCGTGGCGGAAACCCTCGGGGGACTCGTGGAAAACAAGATCCTGCTGCTGGTCGTAATAAACGCGATCCTGCTTGTGATAGGAATGCTTATAGACACCGGAGCGTCGATCCTCATCATGACGCCGATCTTCCTGCCCGTGATCATGATGGCGGGAATAAATCCGGTGCACTTCGGCGTGCTGATGGTCGTGAACCTCGCCATAGGCTTCGTGACGCCGCCCGTGGGCATGAATCTCTTTGTGGCCGCGGCGATGACGAAGCTTTCCGCCATGACCGTCGCGAGAAAAGCGGTGCCTCTGCTCGCGGTATTCGCCGTCGCGCTTATAATCATAACCTATGTCCCGCATGTCACACTCTGCCTGATTGGCAATTAACGAAAGGAAGTGTCTTAAAATGAGCATAACAAAACTCGATTTCGCGCGTCCGTTCTTTGACGTCGAATATGTTGAAAACGAAGCGGAATATTTTATAAAGGAAAAGAGCCTCGTCTTTAACTTCTCGGTGAACGGGGGAGAGAATATCTTTGTAAAGACGATCCCGCTCCTTCCGCTGAAGGGCACGGTAGTGCAGAACGTTGCCGTCATGCGGATAAAGCAGGCGCTCGTCGTCAGGGATTACGACAAAGACGCTGGAAAGCCGGAGTTCTGGGCATCTATGAAAAGCACATGGCCGTCGCTCTTCGACGTCTCGGGCTTCGAGCGCCATCGCGGCATTCCCTATTACAAATCGCCGCAGATAACGGTCGGCGGCAGGAGGATAAATTTCTGTTACGCCGAACCGATGGCGCCGTCGGGGAAGCATCAGACGCACACGCCCGATTTTGACGAGGTACACGCGCAGATACTCGGCTTCGGCAAGATGCAGAAGTTCACCGAAAACAGCGACGAGACCTTCTACCAGGAGGTCATCATGGCCCCGGGCATAGTCCACGACAAGTTTTACGACGAGACCGGCTATTATCCGTGGCACCAATATCACAGCATCACCGACTGCGTATATATGCCGATCGAGATCGACCGCTGATTTTTACAATAAACTAAGACAAAAAGAGTTGAGAATAATGAGATTCAGCATAATAGCAGTGGATATTCCGCTGCCTGCAGACTTCCCGTTCCCTTTGCGCGGCAGCTATGAGGAGTGCGCGCGGCGCGCCGCCGCGTTCGGGTACGAGGCGATCGAGCTGCAGATACAGAACCCGCTCGATTACGACTACGCGGCGGTGCGCAAGAGCCTGGAACGTTACGGGATGCGCGCCTCCGCCGTGACGACCGGCCTCAGCTACCTCTTCGAGGGACACAATATGAGCGCGAAGGATTCCTCGGTGCGCGCGAAGACGGTGGAACGGCTCAAACGCCAGCTGGATTTTGCGCGCGAGCTCGACAGCCAGATATTGATAGGTTTCCTGCGCGGCCGCATGGAGGCCGACGACACCGCGGAGCAGTACGAATCGCGCCTCTCCGAAAGCATGTACAAAATAATCGAATACGCCGACGAGATCGACGGGCGCATCTGCTTCGAGCAGATCAACCGGCGCGACGGCGACCTCTATAATTCGACGGCGGAGACGCTGCGCTTCATCGAAAAGTTCCGCTCAAAGCGTCTCTTTTACAACGCCGACACCTATCACATGATCAGCGAGGAGGGGGATGTCGCGGCGGCGCTGCGGCTGGCAAAGGAGCGGATGAGCCTTTTCCACGTCTCGGACTGCGGGCGGCTGCTGCCCGACGACCGGCATTTCAACTTCCGCGCCGCGGCGGCGGCGCTGCGCTCGATCGACTACGACGGCTGGGTGACGATAGAATGCCGTCCCGTTCCCGACGAGGACAGCGTGGCGCGCGATGGGATAGCGTACTTGAGTAATATCTTTTGCCCGGCGCGGTGCGCGGTGAGATGAAGTATTTCTTCCTTGCCGTGCTGCTGGCGGCCTATTTCATGAGCAACCTGATGCGCGTCTCGGGCGTGGTAGTCCTGCCGCCGCTCGCCGTGTCGATGGGACTCTCCGCGGCCGCCGTCGCCTTTCTTTCGAGCCTCTTTTTCTACACCTACGGCGCGAGTTACGGAGTTTGGGGGGTGCTGGTTGACAAGAGGGGGCCCTTCGTCTGCTGCGGAGCGTCGCTGCTGCTGGCCGCCGCCGGCTGTTTTACGATGGGAGCCTCCGCCTCGGCCCTCGCCATCGGCGCGGGGCGCGCTCTCTGCGGCCTGGGGATGGCGAGCGCCTTCACGGCGCTTCTGATGTACTGCGCCTACGCCTTTTCCCGGGAAAATTATCCGGCGCTGGTGGGAATGTGCCTTGTGGTCGGGCATTCGGGGACGGTGGCGGCGGTCGCCCCGCTGGGCTGGTGCCTCGACCTTGCCGGGCCGCGCGGCGTATTCTTCGCGCTCGCCTTCGCGTCGCTTCTGCTTGGCGCTCTTCTGCTGTCGTTCAGGGGCAGCGATCCGCGCCTTGCCTTCTCCGCAGGAACGCGGCGGCTCGCCGTCAAGGAGGTGGTCTCGGAGCTTGTCGCGACGGCCAGGATGTCGTGGCGGCTCTTTCCGCTGCGCGTCGTTATGCTCACCTGGGCTTCGACCGCCGCCGCAATCGCCGCACTTCAGGGATTGTGGGCGGTCAGCTGGATACAGAGCGCGGCCGGCGCGGAGCTTTCCTCGGCGCGCCTCTGCGCCACGCTGATAAGCGTCGGGCTCGTCGTCGGTCCGGCGGCGGGCGGCTTCTTCTTCAAACGCTGCCCGGCCCGCCATGAAAAAAGCGCCTTTCTCTGGTGCTGCGTGCTGAATCAGCTAAGCTGGCTTTTGTGGATGGCCGCGCCGCGTTTCGGAGACGCCGCCGCCGTTTTCGGAGCGGCGGGCTTCGCGATAGGTTTTTTCAACGGCGCCGGCTACGTCTTTACGGGAAACGCGGTGCGCGCCCTCGCGCCGCTTGATAAAAACGCTGGGATCATCGGAGTGATAAACATGCTCATCTACCTCGGCGTGATAGTTTTCCAGTGGGGCACGGGCGCGGTGCTCGATCTCTTTTCCGCCGGAGCGGCCGGATATTATAAAGAAGAAGGTTTTCTTCTCGGTTTTGGCGTTATTTTGCTCATTCAGGGCTGGAGTTTTTACCAGATAACGAAGGTTCGGGCCTTTTATAAATAAAACAGAATGCAAAAAGAGCCACGGCGTTCTGTCGAGGCTCTTTTTTGGGGGAAATTATCGTCAGTCCTTCGCGTTTTCCGCGATCACGCGCATGACGGCCTCCGCGTCGAAGGGCTCCTCGCCGCCGTCGAAGGTGTGGCCGTTTTCACAGACGATGGCTGGGATGCCGAGCCTTTTGCTTTTTTTCGTCTTGTCGAAGTTTGAATCTTCGTCGCGTATGACGACGAACTCCCAGATGCTTTTCAGTTCTTTCTCAAAATTTCTGTAGTTCGCCTCGATCCCGCGCTCTTTGCAGAGTTCGAGGATCTTTACCGTCTTGGGACACTGGCCGCTGCCGTAAATCGTGATCATTTTTCTGGCCTCCGGAATTTGACAGATGTAAGTATAGTGTGTAGAATATGGGTATATTATACATATTAAGGTATTTTTTGTCTAGTTGGAAAATGTTTAACTATCATTTGGAATGTCAAAAATATTCAAAGATGGGAGCCGCCGATCATGGACGCCGCAAAGCATCAGGATGAACATAAAAAAGACCAGAGCCTTTCCTCAATGGTTTATGAGACGCTCAAGCAGAGGATAATCAACGGCGAACTTCTGCCCGGAAGCGTTATGATGGAGAGGACGCTCGCCGAGGATTTTAAGATCAGCCGCACGCCGGTGCGCGAGGCGCTGAAACTCCTGCTGCAGGAGGGCTGGATCGTCTGGGAGGAGCGCCGCAAGGCGGTGGTCTCCGAAATAAAGGAATCAGACGTCATCGAACTCTTCAAATTAAGGGACATGATCGAGCATTTCGCGATCAAGGAGATCATCGAGAACGGCGAGCCGCAGGTACTGGCCGGTTCGCTCGTGCCGATAGCGAACGAGATGGAAAGGCTCAAAGATTCGCCCACCGAGTTTATGAAGAAGGATATGGAATTTCACAGCGCGATCGTTGACAAACTCGGGCTCACGAAACTGGCGCCGCTCTGGTCCAAGATATACGACGACATGATGCGCCTCGACGTCCAGTCGATCTATCCGAAAAGGGACGCCGACCTGATCGTCGCCGAGCACCGCCGCCTCATAAACGCCTTCTGGAACGGCGACGTCGGTGAGGCGCTCGAATGTATCAGCGAACACTGCGCGCAGATACTGAAGGTTTATCAGTTGAAGCACACCGCAAAAAAAGAAAACTGACGCGAAGAGCAAAAACGAAACCATGCAGAAACTGTCCGTAACAATCTATGGCCTTTAGCCAACTGCTGAGAGGCTTCATCCTTATATCGCCGCTGGCGATATTGCTGACTGCCGGAAATATCCTCTCCGTCAGGGGATTCATAACAAAATCCGACATCGCGGCTATATCCAAGTTCCTCTTCTGGATAATTTCCCCAGCGCTGCTCTTCCGCAACGCCTTCCATATAGAGGGCGGCCTTACGGGGCATCTTCCGTTCGTAGGGGCCATTGTCGCCGCCGCGCTCGCTACCGCGCTCCTCGCCTATATTACTGAACGTTTTATATTTAAAGAACGTGACGCGCGTAAGATGGCGCTGACAGCGGCGGCCTCTGTGAGACCCAATACCATCTACGTGGGGCTTCCTATTGTGGAGTCGGTATTCGGCCCGCCCTTCGTCGTGCTGCTCTCACTCTATGCCGCAGTCGCGATACCGCTTTACAATCTGCTGTCGCCGCTTTCCAGCGAAATCATTCTCGCGGGCAGGGACAGCCTGAAAGTTTTTCTGAAAAACACATGTCTGAGGATCATAAAAAACCCTATGGTAGTAGCGCCGCTATGCGGGATGCTGCTGGTATTCGCTGGGCTGGAGAGCCTCCCCGACAGCCTTGACAAGGCGCTTCACATGGTGAGCAGCGCCGCCACCGGGATGTCGCTTCTCGTCCTCGGCGCTTCAATCGATGTGAAAAACGCACGCGGTGCGCTCCTTTCCTGCTGGCGAGAAATCGCCGCGCGTCTTTTCGTTCATCCCGCGATGCTCTATTTCTGCCTTACCGCAGCGGGAGTTGAGCTGTCGCTGAAAAACGTCTCCGTGCTTGTGACGGCGACGCCGACCGCGGCGACACTCTTCGTCCTGGCGCGCGGTATCGGCCTTGACGGCGATCACGCCGCCGAGCTGACTGTGATAACAATGCTCCTATCCGCAGTCACCATCCCGGTGTGGATTGTCTTTCTCGGCGTGTAATTTTTTGTCGCACAACATCTGATCTTTCTTTTCTAAAAAATAAACTCAGCGTCATCATTTACAAATGTGCCATTATTATTAATTCCACAGAACAGAAAGAAAATCTGTTAAATGGTATCTTGACAATTTTGGAATATCGGGTTAATGTATATGCGTTTCCTTAGAATAGTTGCGGTTTCCGCATAACGAAAAGAATATAATAAAACAGGAGGGCTTTTTTATGAAGCAGGTAAAACGATTGCAGCCGAGGCACCCGATCCAGGCGCGGAACGGTCTTCTTGGCGGCGATAAGCCGATGGTCTGTATCCCGCTGGTGGGAAAGGATCACGAAGGGATAATCGCCGAGGCGAAGAATGTTCCCTCGATCGCCCCGGATATTATTGAGCTCAGGATCGACGCGTGGGACTTTGTCGAGGATGTAACGGCTTCGGTAGAGATGATAAAAGAGGTGCGCGCCGTCGTCGGCGAGACTCCGGTCATCCTTACCTGCCGCGGCGACTGGGAGGGCGGCTTCAAGAAGGTGAGCGACGAGGCCAAGTTCGGTATCTATGAGGCCGCGGTGAAGGAGGGGCTCGTTGATTTTATCGACGTGGAGCTGATATACGGCGAAGAGAAGATAAAGAAGGTCCTCGAAACGCTTGAAGGCACGCAGACCTCGCTGATCGTCTCTTTCCATGATTTTAAGAAGACCCCGGCCCGCGACGAGCTGGTCTCGATACTCAAGCAGCAGATCGCGGCGGGCGCGCAGGTGGCTAAGCTCGCGGCGATGCCGCAGAAGGAGGAGGACGTCCTCAACGTTCTCTCCGCGACGCTCGAGGTGCGCCGCCAGTTCCCCTGCATTCCCATCATCACTATGTCTATGGGCCCGACCGGCGCGGTGACGCGCCTCGTAGGCGGCCTCTTCGGATCGGATCTCACCTTTGCGGTGGGGTCGCAGTCATCGGCCCCGGGACAGATCCCCGTCGCGGAGCTTCGTCAGTGTTTCAGCGTAATCCATCCCACACATACGGAGGCGTAATAAAATGGCAAAAGATCTGGTAGCATTTCAGCTGGTCAAGTTTCTTGAGGCACGCGGCGTCGAAAATATCTTCGGTCTCTGCGGCCACACAGTGATAGGTTTCCTTGACGCGCTCAAGGAGAGCAAAATTCGTTATATCTCAGTCCGCCACGAGCAAATCGCGGCGCATGCCGCCGACGGCTACGCGCGCGGCAAAGACTGCAAGGTCCCCGGCGTCGTCATGACGCACCTTGGCCCCGGACTGACGAACGCCACCACCGGCGTCGCCGAGGCCGGCCTCAACTCGATCCCGATGGTCGTCATCGCGGGCGACGTGCCCTCATGCTATTTCGGCCGTCACCCCCATCAGGAGGTCAACATGCACGCCGACGCGAGCCAGTATGAGATTTACCGTCCATTCGTGAAGCGCGCCTGGCGCGTCGACCGTCCGGAACTGCTCCCCGAGGTGATGGACAAGGCATTCCGCCTTGCCGTGACCGGACGCCCCGGCCCAGTGCTCGTCTCGATCCCGATGGATATCTTCTCGATGGAGATCGACACGCGCTTCTTTGAGCAGCGTATGCACAACTTCCCCGAACTTCCGAAGCCCGGGCTAAGCGAAGCCGCGGCGGAAGAGATCTCGACGATGCTCGCCGAAGCCAAGGCCCCGATCCTCTATCCCGGCGGCGGCGTGATCTCATCCGGCGGCGCGAAGGCTCTGACGGAGCTTGCGGAGCATCTTGAGATCCCCGTCCTTTACACGCTGATGGGCAAGGGCTCCATCCCTGACGACAGCCCGCTCGCGGTAGGCATGACCGGTTTCTGGGGCACTGAATTCAACAACACCACGGCGATGAAGGCCGACGTGATGATGGCGGTGGGCACGCGCCTCTCCGAGGCCGACTGCAGCTCATGGTATCAGGGAGAGACCTTCGACGTGCCGCCGACAAAGCTTATCCATATAGACATCAATCAGGAGGAGATCGGGCGCAACTTCCCGACCGCCGTCGGCGCGATCTGCGACGCGAAGGAGGCCCTTGAGGCGATCCTCGCGGCGGCGAAGAAGAAGTATCCGAACGGCGTCAAACGCCCCGAGATCGTCAAGGCGATCGCCGAATCGAAGGCGGCCTACAAGGCTACGCTCGTCGAGGCGCAGAACTCCGCCCAGTACCCGATGCGTCCGGAACGCATCCTCAAGGACCTCCGCGAGGCGCTGCCCAAGGACGGGTATGTGGTGGCGGACGTAGGCTGGAACAAGAACGGCGTCGGGCAGCAGTTTGAGATCTACGAGCCCGGCACCTTCGTCGCCCCCGGCGGCCTCTGCACGATGGGCTACGGCCCCTCGGCGGCGATCGGCGTCAAGGTTGCGAACCCCGATAAGAAGGTCGTCGCGCTCATCGGCGACGGCGGCATGGGCACGAACGTATCTCCCTTCGCGACCGGCGCGATGGACGAGGTCGCGGTCGTCTGGGTCGTCATGAACAACTGCGCCTTCGGCACGATCGCGGGACTTGAGCGTCAGCACTATGACCACCAGTTCGGCACCCTCTTTAAGAAGAAAAACGGCGAGCAGTACAGCCCGGATTTCGCGGCGATCGGCGAAGCCTACGGCATCAAGGGCTACAAGGTGACGAAGGCCGAAGAGTTCAAGCCGATGCTTGAAGAGGCGCTTGCCTCCAACAAACCCTGCGTCATCGACGTGCGCATGGAGAACGCTCCCGTCGTCACCTGGGGCTGCTGGAACATCAACGACATCTACCGCAAGCGCGGCGAAGAAAAGCCCTGGAGACAGTGGCAGTGGGAAGATACCACGCCCTGGTACATGGCCGAGCTGCGTGAGCAGAAGACGAAAAAGTAGGTCGAGTATATTTCCGCCCCTGTCAAACGGGGCGGATTTTTCTGAATTTCGTATAATGGAAATAAATTCTGATATACGGTACTTGACAAGTAGATAAAAGAGGTTTATCTTATACTTGTTTCCGATAAACAGTTATGTATTCCGTATAACGGAAAAAATAATAAAAATCTTTTAAGGAGATGTGTTTTATTATGGCGAAGCATGAAGTAACCCCTGAACAGCTGGCAAAACTTGACGAAATATTCGCGAAAGCGAGAGCGGCGGAAAAAGTGATCGAAAATTATACGCAGGAGCAGGTGGATCGCATGGTCCGCTGTGTCGCCTGGGCGGCGGGCAACCCCAAGACCTTCCAGGAGATCTGCTGGATGGGCGTGGACGAAGCGGGCGCGGGCGACAGAAACGGCCGTTTCGGCAAGCGCCACAAGATCCTCGGCGTGCTCCGCGACGCGCTGCGTCAGAAGAGCGTCGGCGCGATCGAGACGATCCCCGAGAAGGGCATCACTCGCTACGCGAAGCCGGCCGGCATCATCACCTCGCTGATCCCGATGACCAACCCCGAGCTGACTCCGATCGTCACCGCCATCTACGCGCTCAAGGCGCGCGACGTCGTCGTATTCTCCCCCCATCCCCGTACCGTGAAGACCACCAACAAGGTCGTGCAGATCATGCGCGACGCGCTCGTCTCCATCGGCGAGAATCCCGACTTCCTCCAGTGTGTGGATGAGGTCAACATGGACCTCGTCGCCGAGACGATGAGACGCTGCGACCTGATCATGGCCACCGGCGGTCCCGCGATGACCAAGGCGGCCCACAGCTCAGGCAAACCCGCCTACTGCTCCGGCGCGGGCAACGCGACGATGATCTACGACGAAACGGCGATCCCCGCCGAGGCGGCGCGCAATACCCGCATCAGCAAGACCTCCGATTTCGGCTCCGGCTGCTCGGCTGACGGCAACATCATCATCAGCGACGCCATCTACGACGAAACAGTCAAGGCTCTCATCGCCGAGGGCGGCTACCTCGCGACCGACGAAGAGCGCGCCCTGCTCAAGAAGGCGATGTGGGACGAAGAGGGACACCGCATCGTCGCCACCGTCGCCGTATCGCCGCAGGAGCTCTGCCGCAAGGCCGGCTTCGAGATCCCGGCGGACCGCAAGTTCGTCATGGTTCACAGCGAGGGCATCGGCAAAGAATTCAAGTTCTCCGGTGAGAAGCTCACCACCCTGCTCACCATCTATAAGTACGAGGGCGAGTTTGAGAACGCGCTCAAGATGATGGATGAGATATACAAGGTCGGCGGCCGCGGACACTCCTGCGGCATCTACAGCTTCGACGAGGACCACATCCAGCGCCTCGCGCTGCGCGCCCCCGTCACCCGCGTGATGGTGCGCCAGCCGCAGTCGAAGGCCAACGCCGGTTCCGCCGAAAACGGTATGCCGATGACTTCGAGCATGGGCTGCGGCACCTGGGGCGGCAACCAGGTCTCCGAGAACATCGCGCTCAAACACTACATGAACAGCACCTGGGTGGCGCGCCCGATCATGAAGGACCAGCCCGCAGAGGACGTCCTCTTCGGAGAGTTCTTCGATCCCTCGGTTACAAAAGAACAGGGCGAAGTCATCAAGTTCTAAGGGATATCCTGTGCCGGATATAATATTATCAGCGATAATAATGACGGTTTTCTTTTATGAAGACCGCCATTATTTTATATAGGAGTCTTTATTCAACGGAGGTAAATAAGAAATGTCAGAGAATAAGAAGGTCCGCGTGGGGCTCTGCGGAGCCGGTTTCGCGGGGAAGTTCCACGCCTACGGCATCAACCGCGCCTATGGCGTCGACGCGCAGGTGAGCGTCCTCTGCGAACCTAACCGCGAGCTTGCCGAAGCTGTCGCGGCCAAATACGGCATCCCGCGTATCTGCGCGGATTTTAAAGAGCTTCTCAGAGACGATACTATCAATGTTGTAGACCTCTGCACGCCGACGAACATGCACCATACGATGATCGAAGAGGCGCTCGCGGCGGGCAAGCATGTAATATGTGAAAAACCGCTGACGGGATACTTTGGTGAACCCGGCGATCCGCAGTTGGTCGGCGAGGTGGGCCGGAGGCAGATGTACGACGTCGTGACGGCGCGCCTCGAACGGCTGCGTGAGGCGGTAAAAAAGAGCGGCCTGCTCTTCATGTACGCGGAGAACTGGATATACGCCCCCGCGGTGGCTAAGACAGCCGAGATACTGCGCGCCTCAAAGGATAAGATCATGCTCATGAAGGCAGACGAGAGCCACAGCGGCGCGCATACGCGGCTCGCCGACGAATGGAAAAATTCCGGCGGCGGCGCGCTGATCCGTCAGGGCTGTCATCCGCTTTCGGCGGTGCTCTTCCTCAAACGCACAGAGACGGCGGCGCGCGGCGAGGCATATTCCGTCCACGACGTTTACGGCGACGTCGGCACGGCGCTGAAAAACCTCTCCGGCGCGGAGCGCGGCGCGATCGTAGCGCAGCCCAGGGACGTGGAAGACACCGGCATGATGCAGCTGACCTTCGGCGACGGCACGAAGGCGACGGTCTTCGCCTCCGACGTGATACCGGGCGGCATCCGCAACACCGTCGAAGTCAACACCACGGGCGGCAACATGTACTGCAACATCTGCCAGAACAATTCGCTCGTCTCCTACGCTGCGAACGACGAGACGCTGAAGGATATCTACGTCACCGGCAACGTCGAGACGAAACGCGGCTATCAGTACGTCATGCTCGAAGAGGAGTGGTTCCGCGGACAGATCCAGGAGTTCCAGGACTTCATGGAATGCGTCGCCCTCGGCCGCGAGCCGCTTTCCAATATCGACATCGCCTGCGAGACGGCGCAGCTGATGTACGCCGCCTACCTCTCGGCGGAAGAGGGACGGAAACTTCCGTTCCGCGGGCTCTAGCGGTGCGCGGGATGCGGACGGTAATTCTCGGAGCGGGCTCGTTAGGCAGCGCCATCGGCGGCGCGCTCTTGGCGGCCTTACCATGCGTTCCCGGGCGGACATTGACAAAAGGCCGCGTTATGGTAGTATAAAAATATAAAAAGTTGGTGGACCCTACCGCAAGTGGGAGCTGAAAAAGTTGGTGGACCCTACCGCAAGTGGGAGCTGAAAAAGCAGAGAGGGGTTTATCCCCTCTCTTTTTATAGGGTGATACGGATGAGCCTGAAGTTCTATAACGCCGGAGTGCGCTACTGCGCTTATCTGCGGCGGTTTGATACAAGAGTCCCATGGATAGGAAGCGGCAAAGAGGGGAGGCCATTCATCGGGATCCTATTTGAAGTGCGCGTTTTTAAATATTTCGCGCCTCTAAGCTCGCCTAAACCGAAGCACCTGCTCATCGCCAGCGCTCCGGATTTTTTAAAAATCAACGAGGGCGTATGGGGAGCAATAAATTTAAATAACATGATCCCCATTGATTTTCCCTCTCTGCTGCCTGTCGATATGAAAATATCAGTCTCGGACGACAGGGCCGCGCGAAACTATAAAGAGCTGCTGAACAACCAGCTTGACTGGTGCAACGCCCGTGAATCCATGATCGTCCGCCGCGCGGTGCGCCTGCACACGATAATCACAAAAGACCTTGCCTCGCAAAACCTCAAAGCACGTTGCTGCGACTTTGCCCTGCTTGAAGAAAAAAGCCTGGAGTTTCGCTGACGTCCCGGAGAGCCGAATTACGATCTGTCGGAGGATATGCAACTGCTTCGCCAGGCTAAACAGGCGATGAGGGATACGGGCGTAAAAATACACGACATCGAGCTGGCCCGCATTCTTGACGATGTCGACGTCAGCGAATACGAACCGAATATCGCCGTCGCAGCCGGAGAACTGGACTGCCGGCACCTCCTTTCAAGCGTCTGGACGGCCGACAAGGCGCGCTGCTAGAAGCGAAACAAAAACTACGGAGGTTTTATACCAAGTGGGTGATCCCGCCAGGCCGTTTTCATTTTGGGAGGCCGCCTCCGTACCATTTTTAATGCGGAGTGCGTCCGTCATGACGCAGCGGTGTCCGCCAAAATAGACGGTTATGTGTGGTTTCCACCGTATAAAAAATATATGTATTGATAGATTTTATCAAACGATATTTCGGATTTTTTCTCTAAAATAGCCTTTTATGCAGCGTTTGTGACCGATCATGATTAATAAAATCTAATGATAAATAAACCGGCAGGATGAGAAAAAGTGAGTATATCAATTACCAAATCATTCGATCAATACTATTGATGTTTAATATTTATTAATGTCAGGTATAAAGTCGACTTTCTGAATTATATCAATGCAAAGTTAGGATAAAATGATACTAAAATTGTATTTCTTAAAATAATATTTAGTATATTAAGTTGAAAATTATGCATATTTTCCTAGTATTCGAGAATAACGTTCAAAGAACGGAAACTTGACAAAAGAAATCTTTCAAAGTATTGTATGGATAATTTCTAATAACGGATGATTTTTCCATGAAATGGAAACTATTATTGAAGGCATCTGCCTTACAGCGACGCCACCGGAGTTTTTATATTTCTCCCGCTGTTGCGCTGTGGCTGTTTTTTCAAAAACATATTCAAGGAGGGTACATTTGTAATGAAGAATTTCAAAGCGTTGGGTCTTTCTCTTTTCATCGTAATGTGTATGGCGACGTCGGTGCTTGCGGCCTACCCTGAGAAAAACATTCAGGGCATCATCATGTGGGGTGCGGGCGGCGGCTGTGACGGCGTGTCTCGCGCCATAACCCCGCTTGCGGAGAAACATCTCGGCAAGACGATCATCCTGCAGAATAAGACGGGAGCTACCGGTGCGGTCGCCACGACGATGGTCGCTAACATGCCCGCGGACGGCTACACGCTGCTTTACGCGGCGGAAAATCCCGCCACCTACAGGGTGCTCGGACTTTCCCCGCTCAGCTTCAACGATTTTGAACCCATCATCATCCCCGTAGAGGGCGCGGTCGTCATCTGCGTCAATCCCGAGACGCCCTACAAGACGATGAAGGACCTTGTCGAGGCGGCGAAGAAGAACAGCAAGATCAAGATGGGCACCTCCGGCACGGGCGGGCTTCCCTATGTCGCGGGCGCGATGATGAAGAACCTGCACAATATCCAGTTCAACATGATCCAGTTTGACGGCGACGGCCCCGGAGCGACGGCGGTGATGGGCGGACACGCCGATGTGATGCCGCTTGCGCTCTCGACCTCGGTCGAGTACATCAAAGCCGGCCGCCTGCGCGGTCTCGCGGTGCTGCGCACGGAGCGCGTCCCGCAGCTTCCCGACGTTCCGGCGATCACGGAGATCTACCCCGAATATAAGCAGTATCTTCCCTGGGGACCTTTCTACGGAGTGTTCGTGAAGAAGGGTACGCCGAAGGATGTCGTGGCGAAGCTCACGGACGCCTTTACAAAGGCCTATAACGAGGCGCGCTTCACCGAGTTCGTGACGAACTCCGGCGGCTTCAAGATGGGACTTACCGGGCAGAAGGCGGCGAATTTCACGAAGAAGTTTGAATCGACGGCGAGCTGGCTCATCTTTAACGCCGGCGGAGCGAAAAAATCTCCCAAGGAATTCAACATCACGCAGCCTAAATAAGATCCGACCTTAAAGGGCCGCCTTACGGCGCGGTTTCGCTGCAGGGCGGCTTTTAGGAATAGAGTATCAAAAGACGGAGGTTTAATGATCAAATGAGCAATCCCGAAGAGAATCAGGCAGTTAAGGATCTCGAGGCAGTTGCGGAGATAGAGAAGGAAGAGGCGCGCGATCTCTCAAGCTACGTGCCGGAGAGGCACAGAAAGCCCGGAGAGACGGCCTTTGCGATAATCGCGACGGTATTCGGAGTTTTAGGGTATTACTTCGCGCTTGGCATGACCAGCGAAAACCTCTCCTCGCCCTCGGTATTTCCGAAGCTGGCCTCGACCATAATCATAATCTGCGGAGCGATATGTATCTATAAATCATGCAAAAAAGAGGCGCCGGCGGCCGACTCTCCCAGCGTATTCAGATACCTTCTCCCCAGAGACGTCATCGTCATCCTCGCGCTTCTGCTGGCCTACTGCATAGCGCTCCCGCGCCTGCACTTCATCCCCTCCTCCTATGTCTTTATGGTGGCCGGCATGATCTACCTGCACCGCGGCAAATATATCTGGCAGTCGTTCGTCATCTCGGCGGCCGCGATGGCGGTGCTCGTCGCGATCTTCCGTTACGTCTTCCTTGTGATCCTTCCGTAGGGGGTATACCGATATGTTACAGAATCTTCAATACTTTTTGATTCCCTTCATGGACTGGCAGGTGATGGCCCTGGTCTGGGCCGGAGTCTTCGCCGGCATCTGGGTGGGAGCGATCCCTGGCCTCTCCGGCACGATGGCGGTCTCCCTGCTCATCTCCTTCACCTTCTCGTGGGAGCTTAACAACGCGCTCGCGCTCATGTGCGGAGTATTTGTGGGAGCGGTCTACGGCGGAGCGATAACGGCGATCCTGCTCAACATCCCTGGAGCGCCTGCGGCGATCGCCACGGGAATGGAGGGCTACCCGCTCGCGCAGCGCGGCGAAGCCGGCAAAGCGATCGGCCTCTGCACGACAGTCTCGCTCTTTGCGGGAATGGTTGGAGTGGCAGTGCTGGCCTGCGCCGCGCCGATAATCGCCAACTTCGCGCTCAAATTCTCGCCGCGTGACTTCTTCCTGCTCGCGCTGATGGGCATCCTCCTTATCGGCAGCATCGGCGGAGGAGATCCCATCAAAGGCATCATGGCGGGAACCATAGGCATCCTCATCAGCATGGTGGGCATGGACCCGTCGACTGGCGAACTGCGCTACACCTTCGGGAACCTCAACCTCATGGCTGGCATCAGCTTCGTCACGGCGATGATCGGACTCTTCGGCATCTCCGAGGCGCTGACCCAGTTCAGAGGAGGCGGTGAAAACCCGCCGAAACAGAACCTCAGCAAAATCGTGCCCGACCTCCCCACCTTCCTTAAATTCCTACCGCTCGGCCTGCGCTCCGCGCTGCTCGGAGTATTCATCGGCGCGCTTCCGGGAACCGGAGGGGACGTGGCGGCGCTGCTTGCCTACGACCAGGCCAAACGCACCACGCGCAATCCCGAGACGCCCTTCGGGCAGGGAGCTTACGAAGGCATAGTCGCCCCTGAGACGGCCAACAAGGGAGCCATAGGCGGGGCCTTCATCCCGATGCTGACCCTGGGCATCCCGGGAGACGCGATCACGGCGATCATCATCGGCGGGCTCTTCATCCACGGCCTCAAGCCGGGACCGATGCTGATGATAGAGACGCCGCACCTCTTCTGGATGATAGTGAGCCTTCTCGTAGTGGCGAACGTGGCGCTCTTCGTTCTGGGCCTGCTCAGCGTCAAGCCCTTTGCGAAAATAATAGAGATCCCCAAAAGCATAATCATGCCGATAGTGATAATCCTCTCCGTGATAGGTACCTACGCGATCCAGAACAGCGTGGTGGACATCTTCTACATGATAGGATTCGGCGTGCTGGGCTACTTCATGCGCCTGTACGGGTACGCGACGGGCCCGATGGTGCTGGGAATAATCCTTGGTCCGATGCTCGACGCGAACTACAGGAGGGCGATGCAGGGGGCGGAGAACGAACTTGTGCCGTTCCTCGAGGGATTCGTCACGAGCCCGATAAGCCTGACGCTCTGCGTCTTCATCTTCCTGATGATCTTCACGCAGACGAAATCATACAAGAAATGGCGCGGGATCGCATGAGCCATGAGCCCCTATAGAAACAGGGAGCTGCCGATTTCCGTAAATACGAAACTCGCCGCGCTCATCGGGTGGCCTCTCGGCCATTCGGCCTCCGCGGAGATGCACAACGACGCCTATGCCGCGATGGGGCTTGACGCTCTCTATCTTCCGCTGCCCGTGGAGCCGCGGAACGTCGAAGAGGCGGTGGGGGCGATGGAGACGATGGGCTTCATGGGCTGCAACGTCACCATTCCCCACAAGGTCGTCGTGAAGGAGCTCATGGACGAGCTGCACCCCTCGGCGGCGGAGTCGGGGGCGGTGAACACCGTGCTCTTCAAAGAGGGGCGCAAGGTTGGTTACAATACCGACGGCACCGGCTTCGTCCACGCTTTGAAGGAGAAGGGCGGTTTTGACCCGGCCGGCAAAAGGTGCCTGATGATCGGCGCGGGCGGCGCGGCGCGCGGCGTCGCCTCCGCTCTCGCGATAGCTGGGGCCGCGAAATTCTTTATCGCCAACAGGGCGGAGGAATATGAGATGGCGGAGCGTCTCGCGGATGATATGAACGCGCTGCGCCACGGCACGACCGCTCCGCTGGTCCTTGACGAAAAAAATGTCGGAGAGGCTCTCGCGGAGGCTGACTTCGTCGTCCACGCGACGCGCCTCGGAATGCGCCCGAACGAGGAGACGGTGGCCTTTGACACCTCGCTGCTGTCACCCCGGCACTTTGTCTGCGACGTCGTCTACAGCCCGCGTGAAACGCGCCTTCTGCGCGAAGCCGCCGCGCTTGGCTGCCGGACGCTTGACGGCATGTGGATGCTCGTCTACCAGGGGGCGGAGGCCGTCCGCATCTGGACTGGGCTCGAACCTCCGGTCGACGTGATGGCCGCGGGCTGCGAACGTTTTCTCGAAGGTTTGCAAAAGCATAATTGAAATAATAGTTGTATAATATACCACCTGTAAAGCTATAGAAAGGAAGTAATACCAGAATGAAAAAGTTATTATTGACGGTGCTGTTCGCGGCACTCATGGCGCAGGCGGCCTTCGCGGCCTATCCTGAGAAGAACATCCAGGGGATCATTATGTGGGGCGCGGGAGGAGCGATGGACAACGTCGCGCGCGCGATAACGCCGATAGCGGGCAAAGAGCTCGGAAAGACGGTCATCATGCAGAATAAGACCGGGGCGACGGGCGCGATCGCCACGACCTTTGTCAACAATCTTCCCGCCGACGGCTACACGCTGCTCTTCGGCGCGGAGAACCCGAACCTTTACAAGGTCACGGGGCTCGCGAAGATAGACTATGCCGATTTTGACCCCGTGCTGCTGATGATGGCCAACGTCGGCGTGGTCGTTGTCCCGAAGGATTCTCCCTACAAAACCTTTAAAGAGCTTATCGACGCCGCGAAGTCCGGCAAGACGGTCAAAATGGGCTCCACCGGCCCCGGAGGCCTGCCCTTCGTCGCGACGACGATGATCGAGAAGGTGCACGGCGTGAAATTCCCGCAGATACAGTTCGACGGCGAAGGTCCCGCGGTGACGGCGATCATGGGCAAGCATATAGACGCCGTCGCGGTCGGACTCCTCTCCTGCGCGAACTTCATCAACGCCGGCAACGTACGCGCCCTCGCGGTGATCTCTCCGGAGCGCGTGTCGGCGGTGAAGCAGGTCCCCGCGATCACGGAGTTCTACGCCAAGGAATATAAGCCCTACCTTCCCTGGGGAGCTTTCTTCGGGGTATTTGTAAAGAAAGGTACGCCGAAAGCGGCCTATGATACGCTTCAGAAGGCATACCTCAAGGCTTACAAGGATCCGAAGTTCGACGAATTCGCGAAGACGATGGGCGGCGTGAAGCTGGGCCTCACGGGTGACGCGGCGCGCAAATACATCAACCAGAACCAGTCCGTCAGCTCTTGGCTGCTCTATGACGCCGGCGGCGCGAAGGAATCACCTGAGAAATTCGGCATCCCGCGCCCCGCTCATAAATAGGCTATAATAACGGAGGCGGCTTCTCATCTCATGAGGCCGCCTCCGTACTGTCTCAAGGGGGGAGCGTGTCCGTCATGACGCTGCAGCAGCTGACATATTTCTGTGCCGTTGCCCGTCTGCTGAGCTTCCGAAGGGCCTCGGAAGAGCTGCTGATCTCGCAGTCTACTATCAGCATCTCGATTTCCAACTTGGAGACCGAGCTCGGCGTGCCTCTTTTTAAGCGCGAAAAGCGCAGCATCGCCCTTACAAAATACGGCCGCCTCTACTATGAGCAGATAACGCCGATGCTCGAATCACTCACCGCGATCAACATAAAGATGAAGCGGCTGGCGAGCGAGACGGAGGGCGACATCAACGTCGCCTACAATCCACCGTGGAGCTACGGCTTCGTACCGCGGCTCGCGCGCGATTTTTTGTGCCGGAAAGAGAACGAGAAGATAGTCTTCAACTTCAAACAGCTGAACTCTCCGAAGATAATAGACGGCCTCAAAGACGGGCTCTTCGACATCGGTTTCTGCACCACCGAGAAGGAGCTGCCCGATTTGGCGCTGTTTCCCCTTTTCAAACAGGAGATGGCCGTCATCGTCCCCGCGGACCACGCTCTCGCGGAGAGGGAGAGCATATGCCTTCAGGAGATAGCCCCCTATCCCTACATACTTTATGACGAGGAATCGGGGCTAAGGAGGCTCGTGGAGAAGATACTGAAGGGCGCCGGAGTGTCTCCGAAGGTGGCCTACGAGGCGCCCGATGAAGAGGCGATATTTTCCCTCGTCTCCGCCGGATTCGGGGTGGCCTTCGTCGCGGTCACCGACGCCCTGAAAAAACTTAGCGTCAGGACCCTGAGGATCGACGGAGTCCACGCGAACTGCACGCTCTACATGGCCCATAATGTGAACAGATACCTGCCTCCGGCGGCGATCCGCTTCATGAATCACATAAAACTGTGCTCAAAACAGGGGCTCATCGCGGAATTCAAAAGATAAGAAGGGTGAAGAAATGAAAAACAACTATACGCGCGGCGTGCTGATGGCTCTCGGCACCGCCGTGCTCTGGGGCGGCATGAGCCCGCTTGCGAAGTTTATCGGGAATCAGGGGGTAAGCATGGTCTCCGTGATGTGTTACCGCGCGGTGCTCGTCGTGCTGCTGATGTCCGCGTGGCTCCGGCACAGCCTCGGCGCGGGCTGGTACAGGATAGATCACCGCCTTATGCGTATATATATACTGCTTGGTTTCCTGACCGTCGTCATGAACGCCTGCGGCTTCATGGTCTCCTGCTTTTATCTTACCGTCCCCCAGGCCCTTATGATCCATTATACCTTTCCGCTTGTGACGATGGCCGGCTCCTACTTCATAACCCGCGAACAACCCTCCCGAACGCAGATCGCCGCGGGCTTCATGATAATCGGCGGCCTCTATGTCGGCTTCATGGGCACGGAGGGAGGAATGCTCTCCGTCTCACCGGCAGGCCTGCTGTGGGCCGCCGCCTCGCTGATCGGCCTCTCGGGTCAGACGCTCGTCTCACGGAGAATACTGAAGGGCGGCGCGACCAATCCGCTGATCCAGCTCTTTTACATACATTTGTTCGGCGGCGCGATGCTCATCGCCGGAAAATCGGCGCTGATGGGATGGTCCGATCTCAAGGCGGTCGACGGGGCGGTGTTCGCCCTGATGCAGTATTCCGCGCTGGGCGCCGGCCTTTTGGGGTTCGGCTTCATGTTCAACGCGCTGAAATTCATCTCCGCCTCGCTGGTCAGCCTCATCTGCACGCTCGAACTGGTCTTTGCGCTCATCATAACTCCGCTCGTCCTCGGTCTATATCCGACCGGCTGCGAACTGGCGGGCTGCGCGATTATAATGGCCGCGGTCGCCTGCGCTACGGTGCGGAAAAATAGAGCAGGGTAACGGCGCGCCGTGAAAGACCGGCGGCGGGCGTCTAAAGATTTTTGTGAGACATTCGTAAACGCGGTAATATCCGCACGATAGATAAAACATCATAGCGGCCGGACCGAGAGCCCCGCGTCATTCCCGACGCGGGGCTCTCGGCGTCTGAATTTCCTATAAATATACTTTTCGTGCCGTCCCGCGCGGTATCTTTCGCGTGATCCAACGGTGAGGATAAACCACGCCGATGTTTTCCTTACGGGAATAAGTGATAAATGAAATTTCTTTTTAAGAAATAAAAGCTTTTTGTGAAAAATCGCCCTAAATGTTATTGTTCTTTATTAGTAAATAATTATAAAAATAGGTGGGCGAGATACCCTTTGCCTCGAAAGGAGTTGATTTCATGCCTGCGAAAATAAGGCTGAAAAGTATGCCTCTGTTCCTTATCATGTTATCCCTGATCTGTTTTTTGATCACTCTATGCCTGTTTTTCTGGGATTGAGAAAGAAACCGCTTGTACGGGTTATCAAAATTCAACGAGAGAGAATAATAAATCATGAAAAGAGTAATACTGATCCTAATTGCGGCGGTAATAACAATGATGATCTTCGCGCTCATTCTATTTTTCATAATGTTTGTTGCAAAGGTGTAAGCGAAGTAGTCAAATACAACTGCTGTGACAGCAAGCTGACGGTTGACAGGCTGGATAACTTTTTCAAGTACGCCCTCAGCCGCAGCCGGATGCTGTCCAACGGCACGTTGCTTGACCTATTCGCAGGTGCCTCGATAATATGCAACTTTGGCGCGGATAGGCGAGTGGCGATGAGCGGCGGTACATATGAATCGACGCTTCTGGACCGCCGCGCGCCGGCTTGACATAAACAGAAAGGCGCGGTATCATTCACCTCACGAAAATCAGGGACGGTCACGTCCGCGAAAGAGAGGGCTCACGTTATGGGAAAAGCGTTGTTGAATAAAAACTTTTACTTTTACTGGTTTTTTACTTTTCCCCGCTCGTTTGATGCCTCGGGGTGTTTGGCGTTTTTCGCGAAGTGATTCTGACCGGATAAAGATCAAGAAAATACTTCAAGACCGCCGCCCGCAGGGGCGGCGGTCTTTTTGTTTGCCGGAGGATCGCTTGCGCTGCCGTGAATATCCGTTTTTCAACATTTGGCTTAACTTACGCAGGATAGGGGAGATCGTATAATGACATATCAGAAGAGAGAAATACCAGTTTCAGTTGATACGAGGATAGCGGCGCTCATCGGCTGGCCGCTCGGCCATTCGGCTTCGCCGCGGATGCATAACGGCGCGTACGCCGCCATGGGGCTTGACGCCATATACCTTCCGGTTTCGGTAGGACCAGGAGACATGGCGGCGGTGGTCGGGGCGATGGCGGCGATGGGCTATATGGGCTGCAATGTGACGATACCGTATAAGGTAAAGATCATGGAGCTGCTGGACGAACTGGACCCTTCGGCGGCCGGGGCCGGCGCGGTGAACACGGTGCTCTTCAAGGGGGACCGCAGGATCGGTTACAACACCGACGGGACCGGCTTTGTACGCGCGCTGAGGGAAAGGGCGGGATTTGAGCCGCAGGGGAAGAGGTGTCTCATCGTCGGGGCCGGCGGCGCGGCGCGCGGCGTGGCCTCGGCGTTGGCGGCTGCCGGCTGCGAAAAGTTTTATATCGCCAATAGGACGGCGGAAAAGGCCGGACGGCTTGCGGCGGATTTGAATTCGCGCCGCTGCGGGCTTGCGGAAGCGGCGGCGCTTGACGGCCGGAACATCAGACTGGCGCTTGACAGCGTTGATTTCGTCGTGAACACGACCTCTTTGGGAATGTGGCCCGACATCGACGCGGCAGCCCTTGATGCCGCTCTGCTTCAGCCGCGCCACTTGGTCTGCGACGTCGTCTATAACCCGCGCGAAACGCGTCTGCTGCGCGAAGCCTCCGCGCGCGGCTGCCGGACGCTGGACGGGCTGTGGATGTTGGTTTATCAGGGAGCCGAGGCCGTGCGTATCTGGACCGGAGAGGAGCCGCCGGTCGATACGATGGCCGAGAGCTGCGAAAAATTCCTCGCGGGGCTGCAAAAGAGGCCGGGTGACGGCGCAGAGCCGGACAGGGCGGCTTAAACGGCCATGCCGGAGAACGGCGGCCATATTTCCATAAGCATCATGCAGTCACATTGGCCGCTCCCTTTCCGCGGCGGCCGATGATATTTTATGTCAGTGTAAATATCGCAATCAGGTCAGCGCCGGCGTATTCCCTGCGGTCGTTGATAATAGAGAACAAATAGCGGAATTTTTAGGGCGGAAAAGAATCTTAATTATGATGATTTAAGATATTTGTATCTAAGTACAGCCGCCCTTTCCCGCCCTATCGCGGCCGAAAAGCCGCCCTTGTCCCGGTATTCTTTTACGATTTTTTCGTCATTGTAAAAATCACATCGGTAAAAACTCTTAAAAACTCACCTGTCCAAGCACCGTTAGCCCCTCACGGAGGCTTCTTTCGCGGCGACTTAAATATTCAAGGATTCTATGTATTTTTCTTATAAAAATATATTCTTTATAGGTAAATATATTGACTTTGCTTAAAATATACAGTATCCTGAAATCGTTTCCGATAATCAGTTAATGTTTCCACTAAACAGAAATTTGAAATAACAAAACCTCCGCTGTGCGGAGAAATCAAAAGGAGGAAGTATCAATGCTGCGCTGGCTTGACGATCATCTTGAGGAATTTCTTATGGCTGTGCTTCTGCTTCTTATCACGGTCATCATATCCTATTCGGTAGTCATGAGATATGTGTTCAATGACTCTCCAACGTGGGCGGAGGAGATCACCAGATTTTTCTTCATCTGGTCGGCGTTCCTCAGCATCGGGCTCTGCATCAGGCGCCAAAGCTCCATACGCATAGACATCCTGCTCACGGCCATTACGGAAAAGCAGCGCAATATGCTGCTGGCCGGCGTCAACCTTTTCGTCATCATCGTCATGGCCTATTGGCTCTATGGCGCGGTCAACGTCACCAGGACGCTGATGAACAACGGGCAGACGAGCCCCGCCCTGCTTGTGCCGATGTGGGTGATCTACGGCTCTTCGGTGGTCGGCTTCTCGCTGGCGATCTTCCGCAGCGCCCAGCAGTTTTTGATCAATATTAAAGGAGGAAAATAAAATGCTTGGTTATGTATTCGCCGTATTCGCCGTCTGTCTTGCGCTCACCGTACCGGTCGGGATCACCATGGGCATATCGGCGATGGTCCCGCACTTCCTCAACCCGGCCTTTCCCGCCAAGATCGAATTCATCGTGCGGCAGATGGTCGGCGGCGTCGACTCCACTCCTTTTATCGCCGTACCGCTCTTCGTGCTCTCCGGCATCATCATGGCGCGCGGCGGGGTTTCCGACAAGCTTTTCAATATGTTCTCCTACTTCGCGGGCGACAAGACCGGCGGCCTTCCCTGCGCGGTCGTGACGACCTGCCTGTTTTACGGCGCGATCTCCGGTTCCGGCCCCGCCACGGTAGCCGCGATCGGCGCGATGTCGATCCCGCTGCTGGTCGGCCTCGGCTATGACAAGACCTTTGTCACCGCGCTCGTCGCCACCTCCGGCGGCCTCGGGGTCATCATCCCGCCCTCGATCCCCTTCATCCTCTACGGCCTCTCCTCCGGCGTCTCCGTGGGAGCGATGTTCATCGCGGGCATCCTTCCCGGGCTGCTGATAGGCTTCTGCCTGATGGTCTATGCCTGGTATTACTGCAAAACGCACGGCGAGGATAAGGAAAAGCTCGCGGCCTACTGCCAAAACCTGCGCAAGGACGGCCTGTGGAACATCTTTAAGAACAGCTTTTGGGCGCTGATGACGCCGGTGATCATTCTCGGAGGAATCTACGGCGGCGTTACCACTCCCACGGAGGCCGCCTGCGCTTCGGTCGTCTACGCGCTGATCATCTGCTGCTTCATCTATAAGACGATGAACCTGCGCGACGTTATCGATACCTTCAAAGAGGCGGTCGTGACCTACGCGCCGATCACCTTCATCCTCGCGGGAGCGATGGCTTTCGGCCGCGTGCTCACCATCATGCAGGCTCCGCAGGAGATCGCGATGATGATAACCAGCTTCGTCAGCAGCAAGGTCGGCGTGCTCATCGTCATCAACATATTCCTGCTCGGTGTGGGCATGGTGATAGACACCTCGCCGGCGATCCTCATCCTCACCCCGATACTGCTGCCGCTTGTGAAAAGCGTCGGTGTCGATCCGGTGCATTTCGGCATCATCATGGTCGTCAACCTCGCGATCGGTTTTGTGACGCCGCCGATGGGCGTCAACCTTTTCGTGGCCAGTTCGCTGACCGGCATCTCGGTGGTCAAGATAGCCAGAAAGGCCGTGCCCTTCATCGTCGCCTTCCTCTTCGCGCTGGTCCTGATCACCTTTATACCCGAGATAAGCCTCGCCCTGCTTTAAGGAGCCGCCGCGCCCAGAGCCTTTTCTGCCGGAGTTTCAACGGGCGCCTTTTGAGCGCGTTTGCCTGGGATCGTCAATAATCAGCCGGGCAAACGCGCGTTCTGAAACTGTATAAGTATTTGGAAATATGATAAGATATTCTAGCAGACGGTATTCCAGGCGGTTGTAAATATGGCGGCCTGGTTTTGATATATAACGGTTGGCCGTGGTCAAGAAATTTAGATGGCGAGGGTGTTTTTGAGAATGGCAAACGTACTTCCTGGCGAAAAGACCGCCAAAAAAGAACAGAATCTTTCAAGCGCGGTTTATGAGGCGATCAAAGACAAGATCATCAACGGCGAGTTCCTGCCTGGAAGCATCCTCATGGAGCGCTCGATCGCCGAGGAGTTCGGGGTGAGCCGCACGCCCGTGCGTGAGGCGCTCAAACGGCTCTCTCAGGAGGGCTGGGTCGACTGGGAGGAGCGCCGCCGCGCCGTCGTCTCTGAAATCACCATCTCCAAGATCATGGAACTTTTCACGCTGCGCGAGATGATAGAGCCGTTCGCGATAAAAAAGATAATCAGCGAAGGCAAGCCGCAGCTGCTGGCCGGACAGCTTTCCGCCGTCTATCAGGAGATGGCGGAGGCGAAGGGCTCGCCGATAGACTTTATGAAGCATGACATGGAGTTCCACACCACCATCGTCCATTTCATGGGCCTATCCATCCTTAACACCTTATGGCAGAAGATAAGCGAGGATATGACGCGTCTCGTGATGCACGCCGTCTATCCGAGGCGCGACACCGACGTCATCCTCGCGGAACATAAGGCGCTTATCGACGCGTTGTGGAACGCGGACCACGTGCGGGCGCTCGAGTGCATAGACGGACACTTCTCGATCATCGTCGATCTTTTCAAACAAAAGGGCGGCACCGTCATCCAGCGCTGAGGCGCTTTGGAATTATTCACGCCGGTACGAAAAAAGCCTTTTCCTTAATATCCCGACAAGAAAACTCCCGGCTAAGCCGGGAGTTCATTTTTTTCGCAGTCGTTTTTAACGGCGCTTTATGTAAATGGCCGGAAGCGCCGCCGCGAAGAGCAGCGCAAGCCCCGGGAAGCCGGCGCTGCATCCGCCGCCCCCGCCGCCGGAGCCGCCGTTTGTTACCGTAACGTCGCACGTGGCGCTCTTGTCGCCCACATATGCCGTAATAGCGGCCGTTCCCGCCGCGACCGCGGTCACTACGCCTCCCGTGTCCACCGTCGCTATTTCCTCGTCGCTGCTCCGCCATCCGACCCTGTAGCCGGACGGATTGTCCGGCTTGGCCGTCGCCGTCAGGGTTTCAGACGCGCCTTTTGCGAGGCTGAGCGCGGATTTGTTCAGAGCGACGGACTCGACCGGTATTACCGTGACGGAGTACGGATTAGATCCAATTTTGCTCCCGTCCGTGGCCCGTGCGGTGATGACCGTGGTCCCGCCGGAGTGCGCGGTGACCATGCCGTCCGCGTCCACCGTGGCCACGCCCTCTTTTGAGCTCTCCCACTCCAGGATCTGGTTCGTCGCGTTGTCGGGCGTGATCGTGCACTGAATATCCAGCGTGTTGTCCACATAGAGCGTGCTCGACAGCCCCGTGGCCGCCGCCTTGCCGGCAGAGCTGCCGGATGAGGCCGCCTGACTCAGGGCGATGGATTCGACTGACACTACGTCCGCGCTGCCGGCGTCCATCGCCGCCGCGAGGTCTATCTGCCCATATCTGCTGAAGCCTGATTTGCATACGTCAGTCGCGTTGTTTATGAGCAGGGCTTTGATGTCCGCGGCTGACTTTGTCGGATACGCCGCGCTCAGCAGCGCCGCCGCGCCAGTAACCATTGGCGTGGCCATTGACGTCCCGCTGATCGAGGTATATCCCGCGGGATTATATGTCTGTTTATCTGCGGGATATTCGCTTAAGGGAGTAGTGCGGCACGTGCTCAATATCTCGGAGCCGGGGGCGAAGACGTCCACCCACTTGCCGCTGGGGCTGTAATTTGACCCTTGGGGGGACCATATAGCAATTTTGTCATCGGAGGCTGTGGCCCCGACCGACAGTGTGGCGGCGAACTTGTAGGATGACGGATAGTTCCTCATTTCATTCCCGTAATCGTCCGTTAACTCGTCCAGATCATAGCCGTCATTGCCGGCGGCCATGCAGATGAGTATGCCTTTTTCTCCGGCCTTGCTCGCGGCCTTTATCGCCTGTCCGTACGCGCTGTTGTCGCTCTGAAGCTCCCTGGCGCCGCCAAGCGACATGTTCGCGGCCACGATATTGACCCCGCTCCTTTTGAGGCCGGCGATGTAATTCAATCCTTCCATTGTGTCGCTGTCGTACGCGCCGGTATCGTCCCAGGACGGGATATACGAGAATACGCCGACGGTGAGTATTTTGACTTTCCAGTTTACTCCCGCCACGCCGGTGCTGTTGTCGCCGACCGCTCCGATTATTCCGGCCACGTGGGTGCCGTGGCCGCTTACGTCGCCTACGCGCTCCCAGTCCGTCATAGCTGCGTTGGCCGTGCCGCCGGTTCCGGTGATGACCGTCGCGCTGCCGTTGTCGTGGAACATCATGCCGTAGCGGCCGTCCCCGCCTTCGTCCCTCCACATGTTATCTTTGAGGTCCGGGTGGTCGTAGGTGACGCCCGTATCGATGACCGCGGCCACGACGTCGCCGGAACCGGTCGTAGTGTCCCACGCCTCCGGGGCCTTGATCTTCTTCTGTCCCCACTGATCGCCCCACATCGGGTCGTTAGGCTCTGTCGCGGCGACCCTCGAAATGTAGTTTTTGGATGCGGCGATGACGTTCGGGTTCTTTTTCAGCGCCGAGATCAGTTCGTCCGCCGTCTTCGTATCCGAGCGCAGATGGGCGAAGAGCTTGCCGGAGCTCGCGGAGAGCGCGTCAAAGGTCTGCACCGACGAAGCGTTCACCGAAGCGGCCAAAGAGGCGGCCGCCGAGGAGCACGCCTGCGCGGTCCGCGCCGTGTTGCCGGCGGCGCTTGCCACAGCCGAGCTCTTCATCACTACAAGGGCCTCGCCCTCAACGTACTTTGGGGCCTTCGCGGCGTTCGCAGAGTACGCGAAGGCCGCCGAAGCGAGCAGGAATATCGTTAATATCAGGTAAATATATTTTGTTGTGCGCTTCATTCCGTTATCCGTCTCCTATTCATCGATTTGTCCGCGCAAGTGTGGACCAGCTTCTCAAATTTGTTTCCGGGCCCGGCGGCCGCACGACACAGCATTAAACAAAACGGCAGTCATCAGATGCAAGGTGAAATATTTGGCCGTCCTCCTATCCTTTAGGTTGATATCGCGAAAAGCTGTTTTGATCGTTAGTACGCTGATACCATGAGAATTATGTCATGTTCGGGCCGCTTTGTACAGGCCGTATGCAGTCCGGCCTATTCTGCGCGCTCCCGATCGAAAACTTAGAGATCAAGGCTCCTGAAAAGAGCTTGACATTCCGTGTCAAAATGACTATTGTATTTATATTCCGTATTACAGTTATTAATTTCATTAAGCGGAAAATTAGCCTTGCAAAAGGATGTGCTTAAGATGAAATTTATGAGAAAAAGATTCAGAGAACTTCTCGCCGGCAGCGAACCGCTGATAGCGCCCTGCGCCTATGACGCGCTCTCCGCGAAGATGATCGAAGCGGCGGGCTTCAAGCTCGCCGGTACCACGGGCTACGGAATGCACGGAACGATCCTCGGCGTTCCCGACAACGGCATGCTCGCCTTTAACGAGATGGTCGACGCCTGCGGCAAGATGGCCGACGCGGTGAATATCCCGCTGCTCGCGGACGCCGAGGGCGGATACGGCAACGCGATCAACGTCATCCGCTCGGTGCGCGATTTTGAAAAGGCCGGCATGGCGGGGCTCTTCATCGAAGATCAGGTGCTGCCCCCCAACTGCCCCTTCATCCGCGAGCCGCGCGTTATTTCCGCCGACGAGATGGTCGGCAAAATCAGAGCCGCGGTGATGGCGCGCTGCGATAAGGACTTTGCGATCATCGCGCGCACCGACGCGCGCTTTGACGAAGCGGTGGAACGCGCCGTCGCCTACATCGAGGCCGGAGCCGATATGATAAAGATCTTTCCCAAGACAAGGAAGGAGCTGGAGGCGCTCCCCGCAAGGGTGGCCGCGCCGCTGCATTTCGGCGTCATCCCCGGGCAGGAGGCGACGCGGGGGCTTTCCGCGCATGACATCCTCGGCATGGGCTACAAGATCGTCACCTATCCGATGACCTCGCTCTTCGCGGGCGTGCAGGCTTCGCTTAAGGCTCTGCGCGCGCTTAAAAAATACGGCACGGAGGACAATCCCGAGACGGATATGATATCCTTCGCCGATTATGTGAAGCTGGTGGGCGGCGATAAGTTCAAAGAGTGGGAGGGAGAATTCCTGCGCGGCGAGTAGGCCGCGACAACGGCGGCGCGGCGGGAGACGAAGCTTAAATTAAAGGTAAAGCGGGTGGAGCGGAGAGACACATGCCCGCCGCTCCGCCCGCGCGCTCCGCGCCGTCAGCGCGGAAGCTGTGAGAGCAGGTCCAGCGCCAGCCCCTTGATCGCCTCGCGCTTATACGGCTGTGAGTAACGGCCGGGGATCGCCAGGTCCACCTCTTCCGCCATCGCTTCGGCGAAGCGCTCCGCAGTTTCGTCCGTAAGCGGGACGCCCTCGATCGCGGCTGCGGCGCGCCGCGCCGCGACCGGAGCCTTGCCGAGCGCGCCGAGTATCACGATCGGGGCTGTCAATAGGCCGCCGCTGAATCCGGCGTTGAGCGCGACGCTCAGGCGGGCGATGGAGACGGCCCGTCGCGAGCCCAGTTTCGCGAAGGTGTTCACGCTTTCTCCGCGCGGCGCGGGAAGCTCTATAGAGACGACGGCCTCGTCGAATTTAAGTTTTTGCGGGCTGCCGGGTGCGACGATGTCGTTTACGGTCCTGCGTTTTATTTCGTTTTTTGAATTTACGGTCACGACCCTTGCGTCAAGCGCCGTCAGCGGCGGCAGCATATCGCCCGCCGGCGAGGCGTTCGCGAGGTTGCCGCCGATCGTTCCGCGGTTGCGTATCTGTTTTGAGCCCACGCCGGATGCCGCCCTCGCTATCGAGGGAAAATATTTTTTGATCGTCGGGTCGTTCTCCGCCTCGGTAAAGGTCACGGCGGCGCCGATGACGATTTTGCCGCCGCTTTCCGAGATCCGGCGCATCTCTTCCGTGCGGCTGACGTCGATGAGGATGTCGGGGCAGACCTCGCCCTCGTGCATGGCGATCGTGAGGTCGGTGCCGCCGGCGATAATTTTGCTTAGCCCTGTCGCCGCGGCCAGCGCCGGCACGAGCTCGTCCAAATTGCGCGGCGAATACATCGTGATGTCATTCATGGCTGATGGCCTCCTCTTTCGCCCTCCGAAGGACCTCGGCCGCCTCTTTGACGGCCTTCGCGATCGCGCTGTAGTCGCCGCAGCGGCAGAGGTTTCCCGCGATGGCGGTCCTTATCTCATCTTCCGTCGGGTCGGGGTTCTCATATAGCAGCGCCGCGGCGGACATCAGCATCCCGGGGGTGCAGTAGCCGCACTGTATCGCGCCGTGTTTGATGAATGCCGCCTGTAACGGCGAGAGTTCGCCGTTCTCTCCCGCGAGCCCTTCCACGGTCAACACCGACCTGCCGTCTATCTGCCCGGTCAGCATCAGGCAGGAGTGGACGGCCTTCCTGTCGACGATGACAGTGCATGTGCCGCATTCGCCCTCGCCGCAGCCCTCTTTCGCGCCGGTGAGCCCCATCTCCTCGCGCAGGAAATCGATCAGCCTCGTTGAAGGGTCCGCCTCCGTTTTGCATTTTTTGCCGTTCAGTTCAAATTCGATCAGCATCGCTCGCCGCTCCTCTCCGTCCAAAGGCTTCCACTATCCGTTCCGGAGTGAGCGGAAGCTCCGTTATCGCCGTGCCCAGCGCGTTGTTGACCGCGTTTACGATGGCGGCCGCACCCGGCACGGTGGAAATCTCGCCGATACTTTTCGCTCCGAAGGGCCCCTTGTCGCCGCCCTCCTCGACGAGGATGGTTTTGACGGCGGGCATGTCGGCCGCGTTGAGGGTATTGTATTTTTTGAGGGAGTCCTTCGTGGGGACGCCCTTTGAATTTATCCCCAGGTCCTCGCAGAGGGCGAAACCGGCCGCCATCTGCACGCCGCCGCTGATCTGGTTGTATACCATCTGCCTGTTGATCGCCTGGCCGATGTCGTTGACGGAGAGAAAATCGGTGACGCGCACGAGCCCCGTGAGGGTGTCGACCTCCGCCTCCGCGAAATTCACCGCGTAGGAGCCGGGGTTGGAGTCGCTTTTATAGGAGTTTGTGACGATCATCTCCGTGCTCAGTTCGTTGATCGCCCTTGTCGCGATCTCTCTGTAGCCGATGCCGCCGGGCGAAACGCCTTCGCCGGCCACGCGGCCGTCCCGCAGTTCCAGCCCCGGCACGGGGACGCCGAGCAGTTTTGAGACGGTCTCGAGGAGCAGTTTTTTGAATTTCTCCGCGGTCTCCTTCGCGCAGGCGCCGGCGACATAGGTGGTCCTGCTGCCGTAGGTGCCGCAGTCATAGGGCGTAAATTTGGTGTCGCCCTCCGTGACGAAGATGAGCTCGGGGTCCATGCGCAGCACCTCGGCGAGGATGATCTGCATCGAGCGCACCGTGCCGCAGCCGACGTCGTGGACGGAGGTACGGAGGTTGACGGTGCCGTCCTCGTTCATACTCAGCGTCATGCCGCTGAGATCCGGCGAGCCGGAGAAGATGCCGTTCTTATGCGCTCCGCAGGCGATCCCCACGCCGCGGCGGAAGCGGCCCGCTCCGTGCGGCGCGGCGAAGCGTTCCTTCCAGTGAAAGGCCTCCGCGCCCTCCCGAAGGCACCTTTTTATCTGCGCGTTGCCGAGCGAGATGCCGCTGCTGATATCGACGTCGCCCGCCTCGACGACGTTTTTGAGCCGCAGCTCGACGGGGTCCGTCCCGAGCCTGCGCGCGGCGTTATCCATGTGGAGTTCCAGCGCCGTCATGATTTCGGGGCTGCCCCAGCCGCGCATCCCGCCCGCGATGGGGGAGTTAGAATAGCAGACTCTTCCGTGATGCTCGTAAACGGGGCAGCGGTAAAGGCGCGGGACCTTGCCGCTCACCGCGTGCGCGAAATCAAGGCCGGAGCTGCAATAGGCCCCCGAATCGATCAGATTGTCGACGCGGCAGGAGCGTATCCGCCCGCCGGCGTCGAAGGAGGTCGTTATCTCCGTGTCGCAGTCCGTCCTGTTTATCGTCGCGATCATGCTCTCGCGCCGCGTCAGGTGGAGCTTGACGGGGCGTTCCAGCTTTCTCGCCGCGAAAGCCGCGAGCGGCTCATATATAAATTCCTGTTTGCCGCCGAAGGAGCCTCCCATCGGGACCTTGACGACGCGGACCTTGGAATAGGGAAGCCCGAGCATCTCGGCGACTACGGTACGGATGCCGTAGATGCCCTGCGAGGGGGTCCAGATCGTGATCCCCTCCTGCGCGTTCCAGTCGGCCAGATAGGAGTGCGTCTCCATGGCGACATGGTTCATCTTCTGTGTCCTGATGCGGGTCGTGACGCTGAATGCCTCTTCCTCGCCCGCGGCGAATTGCTTTCCCTCGCGGACCTTTTCAAACTCCTCGATCAGGTTGCCGCCCTCATGGATCGGGAAGGCGCCCTCCCGCAGGCTCTCGGCGGGTGAGGGCATCACCGGCAGCTCTTCATATTCGACCTTTACCAGCCTCGCCGCCCTTTCCGCCGCCGCCTTAGTCTCACAGGCGACGACGGCGACGATGTCTCCGACGAAGCGCGCCCGCTCGGCAAAGATATATCTGTCCTCCGGGCAGTCCGGCTGCTCGGGGAAAGTCCGGTAGCTGTTGAACCTCTTCCCGCGGTAATCCTTATAGCTGAGGCAGGCCCGGTAGCCTGCGACCCTCTCGGCCTCGGAAGTGTCTATATTCTTTATCAGCGCGTGGCCGACGCCGCTTAAAATCAATTTCAGATGGAGCTCTCTGTAGAGGTTCATATCCGAGGCGAATTTCATCGCGCCGGTCGCCTTCGCGGCCGCGTCGTTTATGCAGAATGATTCACCTACAAAATCATATTTATCTTTATTCATATCTGATCCCCCGTCTCTGCCGGATTGATGTGATTCGATAAGGGCATAACTGGATATCGTGGAGAAAAAGCCGTCCGTTCCGCCGCGCCCATTCTGTATGGGAACGGACGGCTGTCGCTTTACAGCGTGCAGAAGCTTGTGATATTGATAATGAGCAGCGCCGCGGGAACTACATATTTCAGCGCTAACGCCCAAAGCTCCCTGTGCTTCGTGATGCCGGCGGCGTTGAGCGCCTTTTCCGGTCCCCAGACCCAGCCGAAGAATATGGAGCTTATCAGCGCGCCGCCGTTGAGGAAGATATAGGACGTCACCCAATCGAACCGGTCGAAGGAGACCGTAGAAACGGCGTTCAGCCAGATCAGGGCCGCCATTACCGGCACGATGGCCGCGATGGCGCGTTTGCGCGAAAACTTGAACCGCTCGGTGGCGAAGCAGACCAGCGTCTCAAGGCAGGCGATCTGCGAGGTCAGCATCGCGAGCATAAAGAGCAGCACCGTCAGGACGGCGATCAGATTTCCCCACGGAAGCTGCACGAATACATTGGGAAGTGTGATAAAGAGCAGCCCCGACCCGGCGCTTGGCTCAAGCCCGTAAGAAAATATGCTCGGAAAAATCATCAGCCCGGCGCAGAAAGCTACGGCGGTGTCGCCCAGACAGACGACGACGCTGTTTTTAGTCATGGGAGTCTTATCCTCCGGCAGGTAGCTGCCAAAGACGATGCCGCAGCCGACGCCGACGCCGACGGAGAAGAGCGCCTGTCCCAAAGCGGCGATCAGCGCCTCCGCCGTGAACTTTGAAAAATCGGGCCTCAAATAGAAATCAAGCCCCGCCCAGACGCCGGGCAATGTCAGCGATCTTATGCAGAGCAGGAACAGGATCACGATCAGCGCGGGCATACAGATGTTGTTGAGCTTCTCAAGGCCGTTCCTGACCCCTTTGAGCAGCGCCGCGGCGATGATCGCGAGCAGGCTCAGAGACTGCACCGCTATTAGGTTTCCCTGGACCCTGTAGGTCTCATAGCTGGCGGCTATCTCCGACGGCGACATGCCGTCGAAGAAGCCCGTCATGAACTTGAAGAGATATCCGACCAGAATGCCGAATATCGGCGTCAGGTAGGCCAGCCAGCAGAACGATACGAGTATCCCCAGCAGGCCGGTGACGCCCCAGGCTTTTGTCTTGGAGACCTCCTGATAGGCCGCGATCGGCTCTTTGCGCGTGAGCCTCCCGAGCGAAAATTCCATTGTCAGTAACGGACATGCGATGACGAATATTATGATCAGGTACATCAGCAGGAATATGCCGCCGCCGTATTTCCCGACCAGATAAGGAAATCTCCAGATATTGCCGCAGCCCACGGCACAGCCGAGAGCTGAAAAAATGAATGACAATCTGTTGCTGAAAGTTTCTTTCGTTGACATGTCGAGCCTCTCCCTTCGGGGGTTCTGTTAGAGCTCCAATGTTCCCGCGATCTTTTCCGCCGTTTCGATGATCGTGCCGTCAGATACCAGCGCGGTCGTGCTTTCGATGTCTGGGCCGAAGTAACGGTCTTTATCCACCGGCGGGACGACCTCCCTGATCTTATCGTGCACCGCCGCCGTCGCGCTCGCGAAGCCGCCCTCCTCCTCCCGGAGCAGGTCGAAGGCGCGCGTCATCGCCATCAGCTCTATACCGAGCACGTAATGGAGCTTTTTCGCGACCATCAGCGATTTTCTCGCCGCCCACCAGCCCATGCTCACTGGGTCTTCCCAATTGGCGCAGGTGGGGACGCTGTCCGCCGTCGCGGGGGCGCAGAGCGAACGTATCTCGCCAACCAGCGCCGCCGCCGTATACTGGACTATCATGTAGCAGTTGTCCACGCCCGGCCTGCCGGCGAGGAAAGCGGGATATGTCTGATTCAAATACCTGTTCGTGAGGCGGTCCGTCCTGCGCTCGGAGAACTTCGCGAGGTTTGCCGCCGCCATGCAGAGGATGTCCGCGCTGCCGCTCGCGAAGGTGGAATCAAAATTCGCCCCCATCAGAGCGGTGCCGTCGCCGTTCTCGGGAAAGAGCACGGGGTTGTCGCTGCAAGAGGCCATCTCATCGAGGATATTGGCCGCGCAGTCCTTTATGAAGCGCTTGGAGGCGCCGTGCATCTGCGGGATGCAGCGCAGGATATAGGCGTCCTGGACCTTGGCGTGCATATACTTTTCCATGATCGCGCTGTCTGAGAGCAGCGCGCGGATATTGGCCGCGCAGTTCGCCTGTTCGGGATGCTTTTTCAGCGAATGCAGGCGCGGGTCGCAGGCCATGATCGTGCCGCGGAAGGCCTCGTAGGCCATCGCCGCCGCGACGTCCGCCGTCTGCGCCGCGATCAGGTCGTCATATAAAGCCAGCACGCTGACGCCGGTGGCGGCGTTCGCGCCGTTCGTCAGGCAGAGCCCCTCCTTGGGGGCCGGCGTCCAGGGCTTTTGCCCGATCTCAGCGAGCGCCTCGGCGCCGCTCATCAGGCGTCCGCCATGCCACGCTCTGCCCTCGCCCATGAGGATGAGGTTTATCTGTCCCTCGATCGCCAGATACTGCACGGAGCCGTCCTGCGGCACATATGGCGTCACGTCGTTGTTCAGGCATTCGGCGATGAGCGAAAGCGTCTGCGGCCTGATGCCGGAGTAGCCCTTGCCCAGGCTCAGAAGCTGCATCAGCCAGATGGCCCTCACGCATTCTTTTTTCAGCGGCTCCCCGACGGAAACAGAGTGCGAACGCAGGATATTGACCTGCAGCTCCACCGCCTGTTCCTGGGGGATGATCTTGCGCACGTTGTCGCCGAATCCGGTCGTAAGGCCGTAGACCTTGCGATTTTCCGCGAGGAATCTTTCCGCGAGCTGCCGCGACCGCGTCACCTGCTCCATATACTCTTCCGAAAAGCTTACCGCCGCGCCGAAGCGTGCGACGGCGACAAATTCCTCGATCGTCACAGGCGCCGCGCCCAAGCGGACCTGCCGGATCCTCTTTGCCTCCGTAATTTTAGAGATATCCAAAGAAACCTCCATCCCAACTGCCTCCCTTTTCTTCTTTTGTGGATCTGAGCAATATCGTGTAGTACAATCAATGATATGCGGCATTCCGCACGTCGCGTATCATGAAAACATGTTATACTATTGTGGAAATTTTAGCAATAGGCAAAGAGGTGTTTTTTTTGGAAATCGTTCGCAATGAAAGTATGCGCAAACAGTTGTACGCTTACATAAAAGAGAAATTGAACTCCGGCGAGATCAGGCGGGGCGAGGCGATAAACCAGAAGGAGATACTGGAGACGCTGGGGATCAGCAAGACGCCGTTCCGCGACTGCATGATCCAGTTGGAGGCCGAGGGCATCGTCAGCATCATCCCCTGTAAGGGGGTCGTCGTGCGCGACCGGCCCTTCGAAGAGCTGATCGAATTGAACGAGATCGCCGGTTCGCTGGAATCGTCGGCGCTGGAGGCCGCCTTTTACAACATCAGGGACAACGCGCTGGAGGGTATGACCTCGATAGTGGACGAGGTATTGCTGCGACTCGGCAGGGAGGATACCTCCCTCTGTTATGAGAAAAACCTCGATTTTCACATGCTGATGATCGACGAATGCCCCAACGAGGCGCTCCGGGCCGCCGTCCTGAGATACAGGGACCTGATCCTTGACTTTCCGGCGAAGGATATCAACATCCACTTGAAGTGGGAAAAAATCTTTTGGAACGAACACAGACAGATGATCGACATCGTCAAAAACGGCGATCCGAAATCGCTTTTTGATTTCTCCAAGTATGTGCACTGGGGATGGGAGGATAAAGAGGAATATTTTGACGAGCTGTACCTTGTCGCGTTTGGGACGATGAAAAAATATTTGGCTTCCCGGCCGACGGCTCATTAGAATCAGGAGCGAGGCTGCGCCGTCCGCGCGCGGGCCGCTAGTGTCTTTGCCGGCCCGCGCCAATAGAAATTTTCTTATCTTTTTTATCACCGCTTCATGAAGGAAATCCCTTTTTTAAAAAGGGGTTTTTTTTGTTCTTTTTTCAGAAAAAATAAAAGCAGAGGATTTTATTAATATTCGTATTTTCTTGTTCTAACAAAAATATATTTTTATAAATTTGGTATATTGACATATCATCAAATACACTGTATTGTATAATCGTTTCCGATAAACAGAGTTTTTTTTCACTATACAGAAGAAAAAGTAAAAACTGTCCCGCAGAACGGGGCATATTAAAAAAGGAGTGTGTAATAGATGAAAAAGCTCACAACACTGACGGCGGTATTATGTATCATGCTCTTTGCCACCGCGGCTCTCGCCGCCCCGAAACAGGAGTTTGCGGTCGCCAACGACTCGACGGACGACACTGTTACGGGACTGATGACGCTGAAACTTAAAGAGGTCCTCGAGGCCAAGTCCAAGGGCGCGATGAAGGTCAACGCCTTTACTAACTCACAGCTCGGCTCAGACCGTGAGATCACGCAGAGCCTCCAGAACGGCGAGCTCGCGTTCGTCGTACAGACGACCGCCCCTCAAACCAATTTCGTGCCGAAGGCCGCGGTCTTTGATCTTCCCAACCTTTTCCCGAACAAAAAGGTAGCGCGCAAGGCGCTGGATAAATTCCAGAAGGATATCGAACCCGAGTACGCCAAGGCCGGCATCATCATGCTCGGTTTGGGAGATCAGGGCTTCCGCGTCCTTTCGTCAAACAAGCCGATCACCAAGATAGACGACTTCAAAGGACTCAAGCTCCGCACGATGGAGAACAAATATCACGTACAGTACTGGCAGGCGCTTGGCGCGAACCCGACCCCTCTGCCCTTCAGCGAACTTTACCTCGCGCTCCAGCAGGGGACGGTCACGGGACAGGAGAACCCCTATGAAGTTATCGTGGCGACGAAGCTTTATGAAGTTCAGAAGTACGTCGTCGATACGAACCACCTCTTCCACTACATAACGATCATCATGAGCAAATCCATCTATGATAAACTCCCCGCCGCCGATCAGAAGCTTATCCGCGACGCGGCGCGCGAGGTCATCGTCTGGGGACGCGAGCAGGCTGACAAGCGCCACGCGGACCGTGTATCCATCCTCAAGAAGCACAACGTCAAGATCATCGAACTCAACGAAAAGATGCTCGGAGAAATGCAGGCGAAGTCAAAGCCCGTCTACGACAACATCACTAAGGCCGTCGGCGGAGACCTCGTCAAAAAGCTTCAGGACGCCGTCAAAGAATCGGCTAAGTAAAAGGCGCGGGCGCGTTCAAAGCTTTTACCCGTGAAGCCTGAAAACGGGGCGGAGGTCGGCCAGGTTTATGGCGGAGGTTCCCGCCCCGTTTTTTTAAGTGCCGCAAATAGGCAAAAGGAGGAAAAGATAATGCTCAAGTGGATAAATGATCATTTGGAAGAGATGCTGATGACTCTGCTGCTCTTTCTCATAACCTCGATCATCTCTTACTCGGTCATAATGCGTTACATATTCAATGATTCGCCGTCATGGGCCGAAGAGATCACCAGGTTTTTCTTCATTTGGTCGGCGTTTTTAAGCATCGGCCTCTGTATCAGGCGCCAGAGCTCCATCCGCATCGACATCCTGCTGACGGCCCTTTCGGAAAAGGGGCGTTGTCTGCTGCTGGTCTTCGTAAATATTTTTATTATCGCCGTGATGCTTTACTGGCTCAAGGGAGCGGTCAACGTAACAAAGACCCTCGTGGACAACGGCCAGACCAGCCCGGCGCTGCTGGTCCCGATGTGGCTCATCTACGGCTCTTCGACCGTCGGCTTTTCGCTGGCCATCATCAGGAGCGCGCAGCAGGTCCTCATAAATATCGCCGGACTTAAAGCCTGCCGCATGGGAGGTAAATAGAATGCTGGGTTACGTGTTTATCGTATTTGCGATCTGCCTCGCCGTAACGGTCCCCGTCGGCATCACGATGGGTATTTCGGCGATGGTGCCCCATTTCCTCAACCCGATGTTTCCCGCCAAAATAGAATTTATCGTCCGCCAGATGGTCGGCGGCGTCGACTCCACGCCCTTTATAGCCGTTCCGCTCTTCGTACTTTCAGGCATCATTATGGCCCGCGGCGGAGTCTCCGATAAACTTTTCAATATGTTCTCTTATTTCGCGGGAGACAAGACCGGCGGGCTGCCCTGCGCGGTGGTCGTGACCTGCCTCTTCTACGGAGCCATCTCCGGTTCCGGCCCCGCGACAGTCGCCGCCATCGGCGCGATGTCGATACCGCTTCTCGTCGGCCTCGGCTATGACAAGACCTTCGTCACCGCGCTCGTCGCCACCGCCGGCGGGCTGGGCGTCATCATACCTCCGAGTATCCCCTTCATCCTCTACGGCCTTTCGTCCGGCGTCTCGGTGGGCGCGATGTTCATCGCCGGCATCCTTCCGGGGCTGCTGATCGGTTTCTGCCTTATGGCCTATGCCTGGTATTACTGCAAAAAGCACGGAGAGGACAAGGAAAAGCTGGACGCCTACTGCGCCGAACTCCGTAAGAACGGCCTTTGGCACATCTTCTCAAACAGCTTTTGGGCCCTGATGACGCCGGTCATCATCCTCGGCGGCATCTACGGCGGCGTGACCACGCCCACGGAAGCGGCCTGTGTCTCTGTCGTATACGCGCTCATCGTCTGCTGCTTCGTCTATAAGACCATGACCCTCAAAGACGTCGTCGACGCCTTTCGGGAGGCCGTCGTCACCTACGCGCCGATCACCTTTATCCTCGCCGGCGCGATGGCCTTCGGGCGCGTGCTGACGATCATGCAGGCCCCCCAGGCGATAGCCATGGCCATCACCGGCCTCGTCAGCTCCAAGATCGGCGTGCTCCTCGTCATCAACCTCTTCCTGCTCGGCGTCGGCATGGTGATAGACACCTCGCCGGCAATACTCATTCTCACGCCTATCCTGCTGCCGCTCGTGAAGCAGATAGGCGTCGACCCAGTGCATTTCGGTATCATCATGGTCGTCAACCTCGCGATCGGCTTCGTCACGCCGCCGATGGGCGTCAACCTTTTCGTCGCCAGCTCGCTGACCGGGATCTCAGTCGTGACGATAGCCAGAAAGGCCGTGCCCTTCATCATCGCCTTTCTGTTCTCGCTGATGCTGATAACCTTTATACCGGCCATCAGCCTCGCGCTGCTTTAGCGGAGCGCTGGTTATACGCGTTATTGAAGAAGGCGCGATGTTGATTTGATCGGAGTTTCTTCAGACAGGAGATGTAAAAGATGGAAGATGTCAAGATGTTCAATACCACGGTAAAGACAAAGTTCTTCGGGCTGCTCGGCAGCCCGCTGGGGCAGAGCGCGGCCCCCTTCATGCACAACAGCGTGTACCAGAAACTGGGGGTGGACGCGCTCTACGTACCGTTGGAGCTTACTATGGACCAGCTCGAGCCGGTCGTCGCGAACCTGGAAAATTTCCACTACGCCGGTTCCGGCGTAACGATGCCCTTCAAGACGCAGGTCCATAAATATCTTGACGGCCTCGCCGATTCGGCGCGTTTCACGGAGGTCGTCAACACGATAGTATTCGAGGACGGCAAAAAGATCGGGCACAATACCGACGGCACGGGTTTCGTCCTCTCGCTGCAAAAGCAGCTTGGACTGGTCATACCCGACCATAACTACCTCATCCTCGGTGCGGGCGGCGCGGGGACGGCGATCGCCTGCGCCCTCGCGATGGAGGGGGCAAAGGACATAAAGTCGCTTTGCATCGCGAAAGACTACTTCTGCGCGGAGACCCTCTTTGAGCGCGTAGACCGCCATTTTCCCTTTGTCTGCACTATCGGCGAGATGACGGAGAAGAGCATCGCGGCGGCGCTGGAGAAGTACGATGTGATAATCCACGCGACCAAAGTCGGCATGTATCCGAACGTCGACGAAATACTCTTCGACCCCGAGCTGCTTCAGCCGCGGCACATCGTGGCCGACGTCGTCTACGTGCCGGTGGAGACGAAACTTCTGCGCGAAGCCGCCGCGCGCGGCTGCCGGACGCTCTCCGGCCTCTGGATGAACACCTACCAGGCCGCGGAACAGATGCGCCTCTGGCTCGGCATCGAACCGCCGCTTGAGTATATGTACAACCACAGCCTCGAATACCTGCGGGCGCAGGGCAAGGCGTAACGGCGGGTAAAAAGATTACTTGCAGCGGAGCTATAAGGCGGCGTCGGGCGTATCCCGGCGCCGCCATTTTTGCCTTATGGTTTGTCTCGTGTATTTGCGGTAGAATAAAGGCCGCATGCACATCTTAATAAACATTGACGTTGGAGGCTGGGCTTATGATCTCATCCGGGCTAAGGACGGGGATACAGAGTAAAAATAAAAAAATAACGCTCCTGGCGCTGGGCTTTTTCTTCATGTTCGGCTATTCCAACGTCTCTTATCTGTTGCCGGTCTATTACGCCGGTGTGGGATTTACCGCCGCGCAGTCAGGACTGCTTGTCTCATCCTTTTATTTCGCCACGCTGATTTTCCGCCTTTTGCTGGGAAATTTGCTTGTCAAAAGCGGCTTTAAGAGGTTCCTGGCGATCGGCGGCGTCGCCTCCGTCGCCGGTTCCGTCTGGATCGTCTTCGCGGGGGATTCTTTTTTCAGCGCCTTTGCCGCGCGCTTCCTGCTCGGCGCGGGAACGGCTTTTACGCAGATCGCCGTCGCCACCTACCAGTCGCTGGCCTTCGCGGAAAAGGAGCGCGGTTTCGCCTTTTCCCTGATCATGGCGGGCGGGCTGGCTCCGATGATGACAGCCGTTCCGCTGGCGGACTGGGTGCTGTCCCACGGTTATCTCACCGCTTATATCGTTATCCCCCTCGCGCTGACCGTCGCGGCGGCGGTCGTGACTGTCTTTATGCTCGATACGGGCGACGTCTCTCTTGACGCCTCGCAGGCGGCGGCGAATCCCTTCAAGGGTATGGGCGACTGCCTGAAGGACCCCAGGATCTTGCTGGCGCTCTTTTCCATGTTCCTCTTTTCGCTGGCCGACGCGGCGTCGGCCTTTATGGCCCCCATGACGGCAAGCTACGGCCTGATGGCCTCTTATTTTCTCTCCTCGAACGCCGTCGTGGGGGTCTTGGTGCGTCTTTTATTTGGCAAGGTGCTTGACAGATATCCGCGCAGAAGGCTCTCGGCGTCGATCATCGCCGGTATGGCGCTGATGCTGCTCTTAGCCTCGGTCAGCCCCAGCCGCTGCTCTTTGATGATATTGGGGCTCGTCTTCGGCGTCGGCATGGGCTTCGGCTTCCCGCTGCATCTGGCGATCGTATCGGACAACGCGCCGCAGAGGCTGCAGCCTCAAGCGATTGCCCTGACGTGGTTCCTGGTGGCGCTCGACTTCGCCCTCGTGCCCCTCATTACCTCGTATATCAGCGGCCTCACGACGCCCGTGACCGGTTTCCGCGCCGTCGTCATTTTCGTGCTGCTGGGGGCGGTATATGAGGAATACAAGTGGCGCAGGCTGGAGAACCTCTGATTATCCGCGCCGGCCGGTTTCGCGGAGCAAAGTTAAATAACCAGCTATTCCCAGCGTCAGGCGAAAAGCGGAGTTGAAAGGTACCTGTCGCCGGTGTCGGGGAAAAGCACGACGATGTTTTTGCCGCCGTTCTCTTTTCTCTCCGCTACCTTGAGCGCCGCTGCGAGCGCCGCGCCGGAGCTGATCCCGACTAGGATTCCCTCGCGTTTCCCTATTTCCCTGCCTGCCTCAAAGGCCTCGCTATCGTCTACGGCGATGACTTCGTCGTAAATTTTCGTGTTCAGCACCTCGGGAACGAAGCCCGCGCCGATGCCCTGTATCTTGTGGCTGCCGGCTTTTCCCTGCGACAGCACGGGAGAGGCTGCCGGCTCGACCGCCACGATTTTGACCGCGGGATTTTTGCTCTTGAGATACTCGCCGACGCCGGTCACCGTACCTCCAGTACCGACCCCCGCGATAAAATAATCGACCCTGCCGTCGGTATCCTCATATATCTCCGGTCCCGTAGTCTCTCTGTGTACGGCGGGATTGGCCGGATTAACGAACTGGCCGGGGATGAAGCTGTCCGGAATGTCCCGCGCGAGCTCGTCGGCGCGCGCGATGGCCCCCTTCATTCCCTTGGCGCCCTCTGTCAGCACGAGCTCCGCGCCGTACGCCTTCATAAGCTGACGGCGCTCGACCGACATCGTCTCCGGCATGACGATGATGATGCGGTAGCCGCGGGCCGCCGCGACTGAGGCTAGGCCGATGCCGGTATTGCCGGAGGTCGGTTCGATGATCACAGAGCCCGATTTGAGTCTCCCCGAGGCCTCGGCCTCGTCGATCATCGCCTTGGCGATCCTGTCTTTTACCGAGCCCGCCGGGTTGAAATATTCCAGCTTGGCGAAGATCTTCGCCTCAAGTCCATGCGCCTTTTCAATATTCGTCAGTTCAAGCAATGGTGTTCTTCCAATAAGTTCGTCCGCCGATCTGTATATTTTAGACATGATTTTTTCTCCTCTTCTATCTCTCATAATATATTTCGTTTCAGATGACTGCGGGTAAGCGCGCGGAGAGCGGCGGCGACATCGGGACGAATGGTTTTGTTTTTCATTGTCTCCCGTAAAAATGACCTTCTCCATCGTCTCTCTCCATCCTTTCCAACTGGTGCAGATTATAAACATATAAACATACTTTGTAAATATGTTTATATAAAATACCTCTCACAAAAATACGGCACACACGGTTTTCGCCTTGAATTTGTATAAACATAGCTATAGACTATGTTTAAATCAAAAAGGCGGGTGAGATGCTGTGCTGGTTTCAACGAGGGGACGCTACGCGCTGTGCGTGATGATAGATCTTGCCGAACACGATTCTGGAGAATACATCGTTCTTGCCGACATTGCCGAGCGACAGGGGATATCGGAAAAGTATCTCGAGGGAATCCTCGCGGCGCTCAGCAAGAAGGGGTTCGTCCGCGCCCTGCGGGGCCGGGGCGGCGGTTATCGGCTGGCGCGCGCCCCCGAAAGCTATACGGTGATGAGCGTATTGGAGCTGACGGAGGAATCGCTGGCGCCGGTGGACTGTCTGAGGGAGGAACGGAACCGCTGTGTCAGGCGCGAGGGCTGCCGCACCATTGCCATGTGGACGGAGCTCTACGGCATTATCCGCGGGTATTTAGAAGGCATCACGATCTCTGACCTGATGCGTGGCAACGGCGGCGGCGATTATGTGATATAGACGGCGCGATTGATATGCTTGCCGGAAACAAAGCCGCATATAAGGTGTAAAATTTAAAAAATACCCGCGAAAGGGGAGTTTTCTGATGGATGAAGTTTATAAGTTTCTCAAAGAAAATCCGGTCTTCTATGTGGCGACGATGGACGGCGACCAGCCGCGCGTAAGGCCCTTCGGCGTCGTCGCTCTCTTTGAGGACAGGCTCTATCTGCAGACGGGAAATATAAAAAACGTCTATAAGCAGATGATAAAAAACCCTAAGATCGAGCTCTGCACGATGTCGAAGGACGGAACGTCATGGCTGCGCGTGGCGGCCGAGGTCGTGCATGACGGCAGGATCGAAGCGCGCCGCCGGATGCTCGAAGAAAACCCGGTGCTGAAAAAACTTTACGCCGAGGACGACGGCGTCGGCGAAGTTCTCTGGCTCAAAAACGCCGAAGCGACCTTTTATTCCTTCACGGAGGCGCCGCGCACGGTAAAGTTCTGATTCCAGTTTGAGAGAGCAAAAGCCTCGGGATATCGCCCGGGGCTTTTTTGCACAGGTTTTTCGTACCGCGGAGCTTATTAAAAAACTTTTTTATTCAATTTTTGAAACCGCTATTCACTAGACAAAAAACACGTTAAAATGAATTTGCACATGTATGTTTTTGCCGCCGCTGAGAAATATGCACAGGGGCCGTGAGTCGGGAATAAATGCGAAGAGCACGCGCAGCCGGCCGTTTATGGAGGGAAAACGTTTATGGCGAACGACGGGAAAGAGCTTTTGTGGAGCGCTTACGATAAATAGTCGCCGCTGAAAAACGCAGTTTTTCCTAAAATTTCAAGCACCAACTCAAAAACCCGACGTTGAACCCCCAAAACGTCAGGTTTTCTGCCTTTAGATAAATTTGAACAAAAACCCTGAGACGGTTCAGGATCTTTTTCAGGTTATAGGCACAGCTTGCCATCAGAGCGTTGATTTCATCTCCGATACGGCCTTTCAGGTAATTCCTGTCCATCCCATAGTCTCGCTTCAAATGTCCTATTATCGGTTCGATGGCGTTTCTTCGCTTCAGGTTTTTCTTGAGCGATACCGTCACTGCCTCTTTCATTCCCGGAATGTGGATGGCGCAGGGTATCTCTTTGTGCTTTGCTTTGCCTCTGTAGCCTTTATCGCAGTAGGCGTCTTTCGGGAATATCCCTGTTATCTCCGATACTTGAGTCAGGGCACTTTTGAGCGTCGTTACGTCGTTTGGACAGCCTCCGTATGTCTGTGCCCCTATGATAAAATTGCTTTTGTGTGTTGAAGTTATCGAAACTTTGCTGCCAAATTCGTATTTCTTGGCTGCTTTGCCTTTGGCGATGCAGGCTGTCTCAGGTTCAAAGTAGCTATAGAGCTTGTTTTTATCTGTGCGTTGCTGTTCAAATGTACGGCGGGCCATTGCCAACAGCCGGCTGAGTGGGGTTTCTGTCTGCTCGTTCTGTTGTTTGTCTGTGATCTCCCGTATCAGACGGCCTAGTATCGTCTTTACTTTTCTCGTGCAGGCGGCGGCTTTCTTGTATTTGCGGCTCCTTGAAAACTGCCAGCTCGCGCGCTGAAGGGCAGGCACCGTCCTGGCGTAGGTCCGTTTGAGTTTCATTCCAGCTCGTTTCGCCCCACGTACCAGTAATTCTATGCCCTTGGCGTAGAGCTTGAGGTCCGTAGGAAACGTTATGTCGTTTTCCTGTACCGTCGTGTCTACGATGACACAGTTAAGCTCTTTTGGCTTAAGGTATTTCATTCGTAACGCCGTTTCAAGGCTCTCTTTGAGCATTGCCTCAAAGCCTTTGTGGCCGGTCCTCTTGCGCCACCGTGTCATTGAGCTGGAGTCCAATGGCAGCCCTGTCATAAAGTATTCCATTCCGCAAAAATACTGCCAATATGGATTTTCTAGGAATTCCATAACTGTCGCTTCGTCTGAAAGATCGCGAAGACCTTTGAGATAGTGAAGGCCGACCATAAGCCTTGTCGGAAGCCCTGGGCGGCCTTTGTTCGCAATGTAGACCTCGCCTAGTGTACTCTCGAAGGTCTTCCAGTTTATTTTATCGCCCAGTTTTACGAGTTCATGGTCCATATTGATCATGTTTTCGAGCCTGTCTTGAAATAATCTATCCTGAGGTTCTTCTGTAGTCTTTGGCTTCATTATCGTAGTTTTCTCCTAATAATTGCGAATTTTCTACGTATATTTTACCTCAAATTTAAAGATTTATGCAGACTATTACTGGATCCTTTGAGTTTTTCAGCGGCGACTAAATATTGGCGTCATACGCGGGATATCGCTTTTGTAAAGGATATCCGCGGCGTTTATATGGGCTATTCACAGCCCTTTGCGAAGATGGCCGGCCGCGCCGGCGCGGACGAAATTATCGGCAAAACCGATTTTGAGATATTCGCGGACAAAGAGCTGGCGAAGCGCTACGTGGATGATGACGCGCGTCTGGTGGAGGGCGGCCGCTCTCTGGAAAATTATGTCGAGCCGATAACGTCGGAAAACGGCAGGCCGCGCTACTGCCTGACTTCAAAATATATCCTGCGCGACGAGGCCGGCGACCCGGCCGGCATCTTCGGCATTTCACGCGACATCACGGTCGAATATGAAGCGAGGCAGAGCTATGAAAACGAGCTGCGCAATCTTTTCGAGCTGCCGGAGGGGGCGCTTTTATCGGTTTTGTTCGATATCACATCATGGCGCGTCGTCGACGTGCGCTGCCGCGATGAAAGCGATCAGGTGACCTCGCGCTATGGGCAGATAGACCAGTATTTTGAGAATATCGCCGCCTCGGTGGTCGACGACGACGAGGTACGCGAATTTTTCAAAAAGCTTTCTCCCGGATTTCTTGAGAGGGAATACAACAAAGGCAAGAGGGGCCGCTCTCTGGAATATCTGCGGCGGATGCCGGACGGCGGCGAGCGCTGGGTGCGCGACGACCTTTACTTACTGCTTGACCCTGTAAACGGCAATCTGTCGCTGATCATCGTTCTGCACGATATCGATAAGGCCAGACGCGAATACTCCCTGCTGATCTTAGCCGCCGAACGCGATTCGATGACCGGCCTTCTGAATCACGAATCCACGGCCGGGCGCATCGAGCGTTATCTCGACGGCGCCGAGGGCATGCAGGCCCTCTTTATGATCGACCTCGATAATTTTAAGGATGTCAACGACAATTTCGGACATCAGTACGGAGACCGGATGTTGACGGATGTGGCCGATGCCGTAAAAGGCATTTTCCGTGATTCGGATATCGTCGGACGTATGGGCGGAGATGAATTTATGGCTCTGATGAAGGGCGCGCCCTCGGAAGCGGCCGTGCGGAAAAAAGCGGACGAGCTCGTTTCCGCGCTGCAGTTTGCCGCCAGCTGCGGAGAACGGACGCTGGAGGTTACGGCCAGCGTCGGCGTCGTGGTCTTTACGGCGGGGGAGCGTGATTTTAAAACGCTTTACTGCGAAGCTGACTGCGCTCTTTATCAATCGAAGAGAAGAGGAAAGAATCGCTGCAGCTTCTTTGACAGGGAGGAGCAAAATAACATCAATGGCGGCGAGCCCCGGCCTGTTCTGGAAAACGTGGGTACCGTACAGCTGCGCACGCTTCTGGATTATATGGACGGCGGCGTGGTGCTGGCCGAGGTCACCGACGACATCCGCGTCACCTATGTGAGTCCCAGTTTTTACAGATCTTTCGCACACACCCCTGACGAGGCCGCGGGCGGCGTACAAAAAATATTTTCGTTCGTGGTCCCCGAAGACCTGCCGGGGCTCAGAGCGGCGGTCTTTGACGCGGTGCGCAGCAACGATCTCATAGATCACTCGTACCGCGTCTCTTATGGCGGCACGACAGAGTGGCGGCGTATCAGAGCCAAGCGTATCCCCGAGTCGGCGGACGGCATCGAGCGCATCGTCTCGGTGATCACGGATATAACCGGCCTTAAGCATGTCAACGAACAGCTGCGCGAAGCGGAGGAACGTTACCGTACCGCGGCGCAGCTCTCCGAGGCGATGCTCTGGGAGGTGGACATCGCCTCGAAAACGCTCACTCTCACGGGCTCCGTGTGGAAGAAGTTCAATTATGAGACGCTGGTATTTCCCGACGCGCCGGAGAGCTACCTCCGCGCGAGCACGGTCCACCCCGATTCGGTCGCCAGGCTGCGCAAACTTTATGAGGACCTCTATGCCGGCTGCGACAGCGGTACCTATTACGTCAAGATATGTGACGAAAACGGCGGGGAATTCTGGGTGGAGGACAAATTCCGCTTTCTGCGCGACGAAAACGGAACGCCCCGCAGGGCCCTGGGGATCACGCAGATGGTGCCGAATATAAACGCCGACATGCGCCGCTTTGAACACGAGCTGCGCTACGCCTCCATAATCGAAAACTCGCTGGTCGGACACGTGCGGGCGAATTTTACGCAAAACCTGGTGGAATATGCCAACATGAACGGCGACAACCGTTACGATGACACGCGGGGCGTAACGTATGACGAATACCGCGCCGATTACAGCGCCAAATTTGTAGACGCGGCAGATTTGACACAATTCAGGCGGCTGACCGGCCGTGAATACCTGATGGATAGGTTCCGCGGCGGCGAGAGCTGGATGTTTGTCGATTACCGGCATATCGGCGCGGACGGTTCCCGCCGCTGGGCCAGCCTCTTCATAAAACTTATGCGGCACCCGATCAGCGGCGACGTGGTGGCTTTCGGATACCTCCGCGACAATGAAACGCGCCGCCGCTGGGAACTTGCGTTCGGAACGCCGCTGCAGCGCGACACGACGCTGCTGCTCTATTCGCGTGAATCCATGGCGGCCTTTTCCAGATATATCATCTCCGTCTGCCCGGACGATAAAGTCGTCGCCGTCTCCGTGGTCGAAATGCTCGGCATTGAGCGGCTGAGGGAGGAAAGCGGCGGCTTCGAGGCGCGGGAGGTGCTTTTCACCTTTGGCCGGATGTGCAGGATAACGATCGGCGGAGACGTGGTCATCGGGCAGCTCGACGAGAACAGGGTCGTGATGCTGCGCACCGACGCCGGCGGCGGCGAGGAGCAGCGGGAGCGCGTCCGGAACACGATGGCTTTGCTCAAAGAACTGTTGGCGCAGGCTCACCCTGGAACCAACGTGAATCTTATCGGGGGCTTCTCGATCGGAAGGGCGGGCGGCGTGTCTTACGACCTGCTTCTGAAAAAGGCCTCTCTCGCCTGCCGCGGCGCTTCGCAAATGTACGGCGAATCCGCCGTGGCCTACGTCGACGCGGAGGACGAGCCTTTCGGCGCGGATGACGAGGGCGGCCTCGCAGAACGTTATCGCGCGCTGGAGCTTCGCTGCCAGCAGCAGATGAATATGCTTCGGGTCAGCGAGAACGACGAACTGACGGGATTGCTCGGCAAGCAGGCCTTTTACCGCCGCGTGAGGGAGATACTGGACGCCGGCCGCGACATGAGATATGAGATCATCCGTTTCGACGTCAACCGTTTCAAAGTATATAACGACGTGCGCGGAACCGCGGCCGGAGACCGCCTCCTGCGCGACGTCGCCGACCGTATAAGGCGCTACCACCGGCAGATAATCCTCAGCGCGAGGCTGGAGTCCGACCACTTTGCCCTCTTCGTGCCGGACGACTCGGGCGCCAAACGCCGCTCCGTGGATAAGCTGATAAAATGGCTCGCCGGATATTCGCCGAATTTCTACATCTCATTCTCAATCGGCGTCTACCGCGTCACCGACCCGTCGGTGGATGTTTCGCTCATGTGCGACAGGGCGCTTTTGGCGCTGCGTTCCATAAAGAGCGGTTTCGACACGAGGCTGGCCTATTACGACGACGTGCTGCGCGCCAGCCTGCTGGACGAACAGCAGCTTGTGAGCGATATGGAGGCGGCGCTGGAAAGCGAACAATTTGTACTCTATTTCCAGCCCCAGATAAACTACGGGAACGGCACCCTGACCGGCGCGGAGGCGCTGGTCCGCTGGCGGCATCCGCAAAGGGGGCTGCTCCCGCCGGCGGATTTCATCACGCTGTTTGAACAAAACGGGCTGATAACGCGGCTCGACAAATACGTTTGGGAACGCTGCTGCAAATACATACGCAGATGGATAGACCTTTTCCCGTGGGCAAGGGACTTTTCGGTATCGGTTAATGTTTCGCGCCTCGACATCTGCGATCCGCAATTATGTGATACTCTCAAAAAGATCATACGAAAATACGAACTGCCGGTCTCCGCGCTGCGGCTGGAAATTACGGAATCCGCTTATATGGAGAGCCAGCAGCAGCTCATAGACACGGTCGAGGCGCTGCGAAAAGCCGGCGTCACCGTGGAAATGGACGATTTCGGCAGCGGATATTCCTCGCTCAACACGCTGAAGGACGTCGCTGTGGACATCCTCAAGCTCGACATGAAATTCCTCAGCAACTGTGCCGACAGCGCGCGCGGCGGCAATATCCTGTGCTCGGTGATCCGTATGGCCCATTGGCTCAGGCTGCCCATAATAGCGGAAGGCGTGGAGACTAAGGCTCAGGCCGACTATCTGAAAAGCCTCGGCTGCGTCTATATGCAGGGCTATTACTTCGCGCACCCGATGCCGGACGATGATTTTGAAGAGCTGCTGGCCCGGAGTGCATCCTCGCGGATAGACAGATATCAAGACACGAATGTCGAGGGCATGGCGGCATTCTGGGACGCCTCCGCCCAGACGGCGCTTTTATTCAACAGCTTCGTCGGCGGAGCCGCGATCCTGGAATACAGCGGCGGAACGCTGGAAGCGCTGCGTGTCAACGAAAACTTCTATAAAGCGCTGGGCACGACGCGGGATGCCTGTCTTCCGGTACAGAGAGACATGCTTCGCTGTTTTGACGATGAAAACAGGGCGAAGCTCATAGAAGAGCTGACGAACGCGATCGCCACAGGAGAGGAACGCGGCTGCGAATTGCGCAGCATCCCCGGGGCCGGCGGCATAACCCGTCCGTGGACGCACAACAGGATACGTCTGCTGGCGAAAAACAAGGACAGCTCCATTCTTTATCTTTCGATCGAGGACATCAGCGGCCGCAAACGGATGGAGCTGGAGCAGGAGGTCGAGAACGAACGCCGCCGCCTGCTTATGCAGGCCACAGGCTCCGGCCTCTTTGATTACGATTATGCCTCCGACGTTTTATATTATCAGGTATATTTGCCCGGAGAGGGCGTTGAAAGGCGCTCCGTGCCTAATTGCTGCGATGGCTGTCTTGAAAGTCCGCTGCTGCATCCCGCGAGCGCCGCGGACCTGCGTCGTGTGATCGGGCAGGGGCGGCTTTCTCATCTGGACGGGGAGATCGAATTCCGCGCCAACCTGTGGGGGAAGGGAATGCGCTGGTTCAGGATGCGTTACTCGAGCGTGGAAGACGCGAACGGGCGTGTCTACCGCATCGTCGGTCAGGCCGACGACATCCAGGAATTCAAAGAGCGCGCGGAGCTGGCGGAGTCCATACGGCATCGGCTCAACGCGGCCCCTACGGCATATAAGTTCAACGACGACGTCGTGAGCCAGATATTCGACCTGTTTTACAGCTCCTCCGATATCAGCGGTGCGGTTGAGACGACCCTCGCCCTGCTCGGCGAATATTACGACCTCAGCCGCGTCTATATCATAGAAGATGTGGACGGGCACAGCGCCAGCGAGAACACCTTCGAATGGTGCGCTCCCGGCGTGGAACCGCAGAAGGAATTTCTGAAGCACGTTTCTTACGACGAGATCGGGGGATGGCGGCAATACGTCTCCTGCTTTGACGAGAGCGGAGTATTCTATTGTCCGGACATGAGCGCGCTGCCGCCGGAGATTCGCGCGATTCTTGAACGGCAGGGCATCTTCGCGGTGCTCCAGTGCGCCATCAAAGACGACGGCGTCTATTCCGGCATGGTTGGCTTTGACGAGTGCCGCGCGGATCGCCGGTGGACGGAGGAACAGGTGGGAACGCTGATGTTCGTATCGCGCATCGTCTCTTCATTCCTGCTCAAACTGCGCAAATCCGACAACGCGGCCTTCTCCGCCGATTTCCGCGCCGCGCTCGACGACAACTCCGCCTTTGTCTATATCATCACGTCCGATACCTTCGAGGTCATTTACAGCAACAAGGCGATCCAGGATTTTTACAAAAATGATTTTGTCGGCAAAAACTGTTACCGGGAATTTATCGGGCGCGATGAGCCATGTGAAGAGTGCCCCGTCCTGCGCCTGCACGATCCGAAAGCGCCGCGCGTCGTGGAGGTGCAGCGCGCGGACGGAATGCTCGTGCTCTCTTACGTCTCCCCGCTTCGCTGGAACGGGCGCGATATGGTGATGGTCTCGTGCGTCGACATAACGGAGAGCAAAAAGGTGGAGCTTGCGCTCTCGTCTGCCAACATCGCGCTCTGGACCTATGATATAAAGGAAGACTGCTTCACGATATCGGCAAACAGCGCTTACCGCTACGGCGTCAAAGAAGTGTTGGCCGGAGCCTACCGCGCGGCGCTGGCGGACGGCATCGTAATGCCGGACAGCGCCGTCGAATATACGGCGCTCCATGAAAAGATCAAAAACGGCGAAAGGACTGCCTCGGCAACGATCCACTACAACAAAAAGCTCTGGCCGGCCGAGTGGATGACCGTCACGTACACCGCCGTATTCGACCCCTCCGGCAAGCCGTCGATGGCGATCGCGATCGGCCAGGACGTCACCGCGCTGATAAAAGGCGGCAAAAAAGACTAAGGCCGCGCGCCGCCCGGTGACGGCTGCCGTCAGTCTTCCAATACGGCGGAAAGAGAGCGCAGGAAGGAGCCGGCGGGGAAGGCCGCGATCTTCTCCGCGGTGAGGAAGATCCCGTCCATATAGATGTCGCTCGTAAAATCCTGCACCGATATCTTTATCACTTCATCCTTGCGCGCGAGCGTGATCTCATGTCCCGAGAAAGGCCCGGGCCAGGGGAGGCGCTGCGAGAAGACCGGCACGCCTTCGATAGCGGCGCCGAGGACGCCGGCGTAGCTTTCCCTGCTCGCGACCGCGCCCAAAGCGCCCTCGGAGGCCGCCGCGGCCGCGAGAGCCGCCGCCGTGCCGCTGGGGGCGTTCGCCATCTCGTTCGTGTGCTGGTCGGTTATCGTGACGTACGGATAATATTTGCGCGCATGCTTGATGAAATCGGCGGCGAGACTGATGCCGAGCCCGTAATTGGGGATCACGGCCCAGCGCAGGCCGCGCGCCGCGACCTCGTCCCTGTACGGCGCGAGCTGTTCCTCCGTGAGGCCGGTCGTGCCGATGACGGCGTTGAGCCCCGCGTCGAGATAGGCGCGCATATTGTTCTCAAGGACCGGCGTCGCGGAAAAATCTATCGCCACGTCCGGGCGGCTCGCCTTCAGCGCCTCCGTGAGCGACGGCAGGATCGTCATTCCCAGCTCCTTCGTCCCCGCCGCGACGCCTATGTCGAGGCCGGTCTCCTTCGCCCATCCTCCGACAAGCTCAAATCCCTCTTTCGCCTCGATAGTCTTCACGATCGCACGTCCTACATTTCCTGAAATCCCGGTAACAAAAACTCTGATCATTGCTCTTCCTCCCATCGCCCTGCGGCTGATATTTTTCTTTTACAGCCGCATGATATCACGAAGGGATTTACCTGCACAAGAACGCAAAAAAATATTAGATACTAAAGCAAAGTTGAGTATTGACAACAATAGTGTAACAATCATAAAATCGCCTTGAAAACGTTTGCCGGGCGACAGCGCCCGCCGCGCCGCGGAGAAAATTTAAAGTATGGAGGAAGCGCCGAGAATGCTGAAATTTAAATACATGATCGACATCATTGACGGACACACCGCCGGCGAGCCGGTCAGGCTTGTCACGGCCGGGCTGCCCCAGATAAGGGGCCGGAGTATGCTGGATAGGATGAATTATTTCAGGGAAAACTATGACGGCCTGCGCAAGATGATCCTGCGCGAGCCGCGCGGGCACAACGACATGTACGGGGCCGTCCTGCAGCCGCCGGTGACGGACGACGGCGACATGGGGCTCTTTTTTATTTATAACGGCGGCGTGAGCACCATGTGCGGACACGCAACGATCGGGGCCGTAAAAATGGCCGTAGATACCGGCATCGTCGCCGTGCCTGACGACGGCGTATCCGTGATAAAGGTGGACACGCCCGCCGGCCGCGTCACAGCCGCCGCCGACGTTCACGGCGGCAGGGCGGTGAGCGTCGCGTTTACGAACGTCCCCTCCTTCGTCTATGAGGACGGCATCAGGGTCCCAGTCAAGGGCATCGGCGAAGTCGAGGTCGCCGTGGCTTACGGCGGCGCCTTTATGTGCTTCGTGGAAGAAGAAAAGCTCGGACTCAAAGTCCTGCCCGAAAACAGGGCGCAGATCGCGGCGCGCGCCGTCGAGATAAAAGATTGGCTCAATGAAAACGTCGATATCCGCCATCCGCAAAACCCGGGGATAAAGGGGATATACGGAACGCTCGTCACCTCACCCGTGGAAAAGAGAGAGGGCGGCTATGAGAGCAGGAACGTCTGCGTCGTCGGCGAAGGGGCCGTGGACCGTTCGCCCTGCGGAGTCGGCACCTCCGCGCGAATGGCGCTGCTCATCGCGAGAGGCCAGATGGATAAAAAGGACGATTTCTACTCGACGAGCATTCTCGGCACGGAATTCGTCGGCTCCGTCACGGCGTCTGACGACGTCTGCGGCAAAGAGGCGATAATCCCCCAAATCAAAGGCTCCGCCTACATCAGCGGTTTCAACAAACTCGTCCTCGACCCGAGCGACCCGCTCCCGGAAGGATTCTTCCTCTAGGAGGGGCGTCGCTTGCCCGACCTATAAAAATTGAAGTGAATTTTGTCGCGGGGGCCCCGATATGCGAAGGCGGCCCCCGCGATAAGATGCTATAATGCCCCTATATGATTCCGGCGAAACGAGGATTTCGTAATGGATTACGAACTGAAAGACTGCACCAGACCGGGGGCCGAGCTGAAGGATACGGGATTCGGTTACACGCTCTCCCTGATAGGCGGCAAATACAAGATGATAATCATCTATTCCCTCGCGCAGCACGGCAACACGATGCGCTTCAACGAACTGCACCGCTTCATCGGCAACGTCTCCTTCACCGCCCTCAGCACCGCGCTGAAGGAGCTCGATGCGAGCGGACTCGTCGAACGCAAGGAATTCCCGCAGATCCCGCCGCGCGTGGAATATTCGCTGACGGAAAAGGGCGTCTCGCTGCTCCCGCTGATGGAAGACCTCTGCGCCTGGGGCAAAAAACACCGCCCCGCCCGGTAAGCGGGAACATTTTTCCTGTGTCGGAGCGCGTCCGTTCAGTTGGGTGAAAACGGCAAATAGCTGGAAACGGCTCCTTGCCCTCGCGCGCGGCTGTCCTGTAAAAGACAGTATCTAACCGGAGTATTCCTTATGCCTCGCCATATCCTTCAGCTCCTGCAGCGTTTCGGGCGTGATGTCGCGTGAAAAATAGGAGCAGTAGACGGAGTTGTTTTGCAGCAGCGGTTCTTCCCGGAGTTCCGGCAGCTTGGCCGCGGCCTCTTCAAAGTGCGGCGTGCCGGGGATGGGGGAGAACTCGGCGAGTTTCGGCGTGCCGCCGTTTTCCCAGACGAAGCGTATCGTCTCTTTCACCGAATCAAGATCCTGCCCCGGCAGGCCGGCGAGGATGTATGTTTCGCAGTCCTTTGAGCCGTAGCCGGCGGACAGCAGGTTTTTCACCGCGGCGGCGTATTCTCCGCGCGCCACCTTGCCGGAGCCGTCGCGAGCCACCTTGGGGTCGATGCTCTCAAGCGAGAGGCGTATCGTTTTAAAATTATTTTCATAAAGCACCCGCGCGCAGGTCTCGTCGATCTGGCGCACGTGGAGGCCGTTGGGGGTGTGCAGCCGCAGCCCGTCCCCGTAACGTGCCATAATTTCACGGCAGAGGGGGTAAAAGAAATTTTCCTTGTCCAGCAGCAGCGCGTCGTCGTAGAAGGCAAAATCCCCCGCGCCCAGACCGGCCTGGAAGTCTATCTCGCGCAGCACATCGCCGAGCTCCCGCCGGCGGTATTTCGGCCACAGTATGTTTGAGGCGCAATAGCGGCAGGAGAAGGGGCAGCCGAAGGAAGTCATCACCACTCCGTAAGAGGGGCTGCCGTAAAGATCCATCGCGGGGTACGGAGCCTCCGGCTCACGGCGGTCCCGCACAAGGAGGTCGGCCCCGAGCGCCGCCGCATGTTCCGGGCACAGGCTTGCGTATGTGCCCCCCAGCGCCACGGGGCTTTGCGGAAATATCTCTTTCAGCACCTCTATCATCCACCGCACCCCCGGGTACCAATAGGTCATCGCCGAGGTGAGGAATATATAATCCGGCGCTTTTACCGACGCCAGTAATGAAGTTATCTCGCTTTTGCCCAGGCCGAAATGGTTGTACCGGCGCGGTATGGCGCGGTAAACTTCCGGTTTTTCGATCTCCGTTTTCCTGATTTTCGCGCGGCCGAAGCTCTTTTCGCCCTCCGCGGCCAGCGCGACGCAGTCCAGCAGGGAGACTTCGTTGTGTTCTCTCACGCTTTGCAGGAGGTAGAGCAGCCCGAGCGGCTTCGACCAGAGGTCCATGAAGGCGAAGTCGCGCACAGGCGGGTTCACTCCGAGTATCCGCGCGCCGCGTATCGCGAGCAGCTCCCCGCTTTCTATCCTAAGGGGGCGTTTTTTTATCTCAGGGGTTTGTGAAATGGTTTTACCGGTCATCGACGCGCCTCTCCATAATAATAAACTTGAGCCGGTTTCATAGTTTAATTCAAAAACGGCTCTCATGGAAGGGGCAGCGCCGGCGCGACGGGATATAAAGGCCGCGGAAAAGTTCACGCGGCCCGTCTTATCCTGTAATTTTTGCCTTTGCCCGCTTACGGGGCGCTGCGGTTTTTAAAAGTCGAACTTGATGCCCTGCGCGAGCGGCATCTCGCTTGAATAGTTGACGGCGTTGCTCTGGCGGCGCATGTATCCTTTCCAGGCGTCGGAACCGCTCTCGCGGCCGCCGCCGGTCTCCTTTTCGCCGCCGAAGGCTCCGCCGATCTCGGCGCCGTTTGTGCCGATGTTGACATTGGCGATGCCGCAGTCGGAGCCCGCGTAGCTGAGGAATTTTTCAGCCTCGCGGAAGTCGGTGGTAAAGATCGACGAAGAGAGGCCGTGTATGACGCTGTTGTGGATCTTTAGAGCGTTTTCGACCGGCCCGCTGTAGGTGATCACGTAGAGGATGGGACAAAATCTCTCCTCTTTGACGAGCGGCATATCAGCGCTCATTTTGAAGATCGCCGGGCGTGCGTAGCATGGGCCGAGGTCAGGCAGCAGCCCGCCGCCGTAAAGCAGCTCGCCGCCCTGGGCGGCGGCCTCTTCACAGGCCTTGACGTAATCCTCCGCCACGCCGGCGTCCACGAGCGGGCCGATGTGCACCCCGTCTTTAAGCGGATCTCCGATCGTCAGCTTGCCATACGCGGCGGCCAGCCGGCGGACCGTCTCCTCGTATTTGCTCTCGTGCACGATGACGCGGCGCGTGCTGGTGCAGCGCTGCCCGGTCGTGCCCACCGCTCCGAAGACGATGCCGGGTATCGCCTGCGAAAGGTCGGCGTGTTCCGTGACGATGGCCGCATTGTTGCCGCCAAGTTCGAGTATCGCACGCCCGAAATGTTTGGCGACGGTCTCGCCGACGTGACGCCCGATCCCGGTGGAGCCGGTGAAGGAGACGAGGCGGGCGCGGCTGTCCTCCAGCATGATCTCGCCGACGTCGCGGCCGGAGCCGATGATGAGGTTGAATACGCCCTCGGGCATGCCGTTCTCTTCCATGACTTCCGCGACGATCTTCTGGACCGCGATCGCGCAGAGCGGCGTCTTGCTCGACGGCTTCCAGATGACGACGTCTCCGCAGACGGCGGCGATCATCGCGTTCCACGACCAGACGGCGATGGGGAAGTTATAGGCTGAAATGACGGTGATCGGTCCGAGAGGATGCCACTGTTCCATGAGGCGGTGCTCCGGGCGTTCCGACGGCATCGTCAGCCCGTAAAGCTGGCGCGAGAGGCCTACAGCGAAATCGCAGATGTCGATCATCTCCTGAACTTCGCCCATGCCCTCCTGCAGGATTTTGCCCATCTCCATGGAGACCAGGCTTCCGAGGTTTTCTTTGTTTTCGCGGATACGCAGCGCGATCTTACGCACGATCTCGCCTCTGACGGGCGCCGGTACGGCGCGCCATTTTAAGAAGGCCTCCTCCGCGGCCGTCATGACTCTTTCATAATCGCCGGCGTCGGCGCACTGAATACTTCCCAGCGGCTGGTTGTCGACCGGCGAATAGCTGACGAGTTTTTTTGTCTTTTCAGAAGCAAACCACTTAATTCCTGTGGAAGCGCCCTTGCAGAGGCCGTCCACCCCTAACTTTGCCGTCAATGTCTTTTTGTCCATACGATACGTTCCTCCTCTTTAAGCGAAGCTGCCTGCAGCATCTACCTTTTTTTGCCGATGCAGTGTAGCACGATTTTTATTAAAATGCAATTAAGTTGCAATAACGAACTAAAGACATAATTTAGTTTACTAATATTTAGAAGCATATACATATCTTCCCCCGCCGCGCGCCATGTACGGAGGGAGTGATTTCAAAATTTCTTATCAATACGGATATTGGTCAGACCATAAAAGAAAAATTTCTCAATATATTGTGTTTTGTATTTTGCTCACGAATTAGTTTAGATTGACAATAAAATGAAAAAAAGTGCATAAAACGCCAAAAAACGGCTGGTATCAACGTTATAAATTGCTTTCACAAATCATACGACTTATTGTTTTGCTGAAACGTGCTAAATTTTTTAACTATTTAGAATATGTAAAAAGGCTTGCAAACATTTGAAAAAAGTAGTATAAGGTGTACTGGGCAGTCCACCAAGGAGGTTTTTTCACAATGATAGAAGCGCCGGTTTCAAGAGGAACTCGAATCTATGAAAAAGTGGTTGAAAAACTGAAAGGTGAAATCGCCGCGGGCAATATCCTTCCGGGTGATCCGCTTCCCTCTGAGCGTCAGCTCATGGATGCTTTCGGGGTCAGCCGCAGTTCTCTGCGCGAGGCGTTCCGCGTGATGGAGCTTCTCGGCCTCATTGAGTCCATCCCCGGCAAGGGGCGCTTTGTGCGTCATCCGCGCACCATCTCCGAGGACAGAAACACGATACAGCTTGAGGATTCCGCCATCCTTGAATTGATGGAGGCGCGCCGCATCCTCGATCCCGCGATCGCCGCGGAGAGCGCCATGCGCGCCACCCCCTCTGACCTCACAAGGATACTGCGTGTCATTACGGCGACGGAAAAGACGCTTTCCAGTCCGGAGGAGCGCGCTCAGGCCGACTTTGACTTCCACCTTCTCCTCGCCGAGGCGACGCATAATTTTGTCTTCATAAACCTTACGAGGATGAACTTCGACCTGATACTTGCCACGCACGAGAGGATATACAACCTCCTGGACGACAAGGACGCGTTTTTGAACGAGCACCGGGACATGTACGACGCCATCCTCGACCATAACGTCGAGAAGGCGCGCGAGGCGGCCTCGCATCACATCGACAGGATTTACCGCACGCTGCACAAGGGAATCGCGGCGGGCGAATAAATACAACAAAGAAAACAAGTGTGGGACAGAAAACAAAATTTATAGGAGGAATTGCAACAATGGAGAAAAAGATCAGAGAGCTTTTTCCTGAAATCGAATGGATTAAGGACCCCGAACTGCAGGCCAAAGTGGTGGCTTCCTATGTGGACGCCCTCAAGACGGGCGGCTGGGAGCCCGAGGATATGGACAAGATCCCCTTTACGCTCCTCATTCCGAACTGCCCCTTCTCTTATCTTGAGCATGTCCGCGGCGTAACGCGAGTTGCCAAGCGCGCGATGGACGAGTTCAACGCCATCTATGCCGCGAAGGACGCGAAGTTCACGATCGACAACGACCTGCTCGTGGCGGGCGCGCTGCTGCACGACGTAGGCAAACTCGTTGAGTATGCGCGCAACGAAAAGGGCGAGACCGTCAAGTCAGCCAACGGCAAGAACCTCCGCCATCCCTTCTCCGGAACCGTCATCGCGCTGCGCAACGGCTGTTCCGACGCGATCGGCCACATAATCGCCAACCACGCGCACGAGGGCGACGGCACGCTTCGCAGCCCTGAGGGCGTCCTCGTCAACAAGGCCGACTTTATCAATTTTGAGTCGGTAAAGTCGTTCCTCGGAATGAAATAAATTCTCTACCTAATCCAATACGGAGGGATATCAAAAATGGGCAAGACATCTATCGTCAAGATCATGGAAAGGGCATCCGGCCATCCTGTAAAGGTCGGAGACCGCGTCTGGTGCAACATCGACTGGGCGACCTGCCGCGACTTCGGCGGCGCGAACGTCGTTCTCCAGTTTGAGAAGGAGATGGGCAAGGACGCGAAGGTATGGGACCCCGACAAGCTCGCCTTCACCTTTGACCTTCAGGCTCCCGCGCACTCGGAAAAGGTCGCCGTGAACCAGAAGATAATCCGCGAGTTCTGCAAGAAGCAGGGCGTCACCCGCCTCTTCGACATCAACCACGGTATCGGCCAGCATGTAATGCTCGAAGCCGGGATGATAAAACCGGGCGACGTCGTTCTCGGAACGGACAGCCACATGAACCTTCTCGGCGCCGTCGGCTCTTTCGCGACGGGCGTAGGCAACTCGGACATCGCCGCCTCATACATCGCGGGCACGAACTGGTTCCGCGTCCCCGAGACGATGAAGATCGAGGTCACGGGAAAATTTAAAAAGGGCGTCTGCATGAGAGACCTCCTGACACATATCGTCGGCGACCTCGGAGCCGGCGGCATGGACTTCCTCGCCGTTGAGTTCACGGGCGAGACGATCGAAAACGCGACCCTCGACGAGCGCATCACGCTCTGCTCGATGGTCACCGAGATGAGCGGGAAGGTCCCCCTCATCATGCCGAACGGCGACGTGCTCAAATGGCTCGTCGAGCGCGCCGGCCCCGAAGTCGCGAAGCTCGCCGAAGAGCTGAAGGCTGATCCCGACGCTGAATACTGCAAGGTCATCCGCTACGACGTGACGGACCTTGAGCCGCTCGCCTCCTGCCCCGACGCTCCCGACAACGTAAAGCCGGTGCGCGAGATCGCGGGTACTGTCGTCGACCAGGTCCATATCGGCTCCTGCTCGAACGGCCGCTACGAAGATATCAAGGCCGCCCACGAGGTGCTGATGGCCGGCGGCGGCAAGGTCAGCCCGAAGGTACGCACGATCATCACCCCCTCGACGACGGAGATACAGCTCCGCTGCGTGAAAGAGGGGATGGCCGAGGACTTCCTCAACGCCGGGATCGTCTTCACGAACCCGACCTGCGCGCTCTGCACCGCGGAGCATTATGGCGCGATGCCCTCCGGCGACGTCGGCTGCTCTACGACGAACCGCAACTTCATCGGCAAGGTCGGCAAGGGCAGCCACACCTACCTGATGAGCCCGATGACCGCGATGGCGACGGCCGTCAAAGGATGCATCACAGATCCGAGAGACATACTGAAATAGACAGAGGAGGAAGAATGTTATGAGCGAAATTCTCAAGGGCAGAGCGTGGGTATTCAGCGATGACGTCGACACCGACCTCATCTATCACAACAAATATCTCGCGGAGACCGATCCCAAGAATATGCCGCAGTATGCCTTCGAATACTATCCCGGCAAAGAAAACTTCGCCAAGGAAGTGAAACCCGGCGATTTCGTGGTGGCCGGCAAGAACTTCGGCTGCGGCTCAAGCCGTGAGCACGCCGTCTACTGCCTCGAGTACGCCGGAGTCCCCTGCGTCCTCGCGGAGACCTGCAGCCGCATCTATTATAGAAACGCGATCAACAACGGCTATCCCGTCCTCTTTGTGAAGGGCATCTCCGAAGCGATCAAAGAGGGAAAGATCAAAGACGGCGACCAGCTCGAAGTCGAGCTGGCCACGGGGACGATCAAAGACGTCACCAACGGCAACACCTTCCACGGAGACGCCGTCAGCGACCTTGAAAACGACATAATGAAAGCCGGCGGCCTCATGAACTACATGAAGGCCAAAGCGGCCGCGAAGTAGAGAGCAGCAGAGGGAGGATAAATCTTATGGGCAAGACATTTGCAGAAAAGGCCCTGGGCAGGGCGGCCGGATACGAAGTCGTCGCCAACCAGGTCGTGACGGTAGAGCCGGACTGGTGCATGAGCCACGACAACGGCGCTCCGATAGCCAGGACCTTTAAAAAGATCGGCGTCAAAAACGTAAAATATCCCGAGCGCATCTGTTTCATCCTTGACCACGCCGTCCCCGCGCCCTCAAGCGACCACGCCGTGAACCACAAAGAGGTCCGCGAATTCGTGAAGGAGCAGGGCATCCCCAACTTCTACGACGTGAAGAGCGAAGGCGGCGTCTGCCATCAGAAGATGTGCGAAGAGGGCTATGCCCTTCCCGGGCTCGTCATGGTGGGCAGCGACAGCCACACCTGCACCTACGGCGCCTACGGCGCCTTCTCGACCGGCATCGGCCGTTCCGAGATGGCGGCGGTCTGGGCCACCGGCAAGCTCTGGTTCAAGGTCCCCGAGAGCATGAAGGTCGTCGTCACCGGCAAATTCAAGCCCGGCGTCTCGGCGAAGGACTTCATCCTCAAGTTCATCGGCGACGTGCGCGCCGACGGAGCGGACTACATGAGCGTTGAATTCCACGGCGAGGGGATCGAGAATATGAGCATCGCCGAGCGCATGACCCTCTGCAACATGGGCATCGAGTTCGGCGCGAAGAACGCCGTCTGCCGCCCCGACGGAAAGGTCCTCGACGCGATAAAGGACAACGCGAAGAGCGACAAGTGGGAGGCCATCTGGGCCGACGACGACGCTGTCTACGCGAAGGAGCTCCACTACGACCTCGGCGACATCACGCCAGGCGTCGCGAAGCCGCATAAGGTCGACAACTACGCGCCGATCGAAGAGGTAAAGGGCACGCCGATCCACGAGGCGTTCCTCGGCTCCTGCACCAACGGACGCATCGAGGACCTCCGCCTTGCCGCCGGGATACTCAAAGGCAAGAAGGTCGCCGTCCGCACGGTCGTCATCCCCGCCTCCTGGATCGTCTATCGCCAGGCGATGAAAGAGGGACTCTTCGACATCTTCCTCGACGCGGGCTGCGTCATCTGCAACCCAGGCTGCGGCCCCTGCATGGGCAACCATGAGGGCATCCTCGCGCCCGGCGAAGCGGCGATCAGCACGGCCAACAGAAACTTCAAGGGACGTATGGGCGATAAAGAGAGCTTCATCTATCTCGCAAGCCCGATGACAGTGGCAGCATCTGCAATCAAGGGCGAAATATCAGACCCGAGGGAGGCGCTATAATTATGTCAGTTAAAGGTAAAGTCTGGAAATACGGCGACGACGTCAACACCGACGTCATCTTCCCGGGAAAATATACCTATACCATCAAGGAACGCGCGGATATGGCGAAAGTCGCCTGCGAAGACCTTGATCCCGAGTTTACGAAGAACGCCCAGCCCGGCGACATCATCGTCGGCGGTAAAAACTGGGGCTGCGGCTCCAGCCGCGAGCAGGCGGTATCCTGCCTCAAAGAGCGCGGCATCGCGGCGATCATCGCGAAGAGCTTCGCCCGTATCTACTACCGCAACTGCTTCAACGAAGGCCTGCCGATCATCATCTGCGCCGACGCGGTGGAGGCGATCAACGCCGGAGACGTGGTGGAGATAGATTTTGACCGCGGCGTCATCATCGCCGGCGGCAAGGAATATCCCTTCCCCCCATATCCCGAATTCGTCCAGGGGCTGATCAAAGACGGCGGGCTTATACCGCACGTCAAGAAAGAACTGGGGCTGTAGCGCGCCGCTGATTATACGCGCCACTCGCGTCGCGGACAGGCCTCGCCAGACGCTCCAACGTATTGATATACGCCTCCGCGTCCGGCGGGACCTGCCCGCTTAGCGACCGGCACATCTAATCAGCGGAATATGCGTTGGTTTTGACCATAAAAAAACAAACTTTAAGAGGAGGAAATATAAAAATGGCACGCAACATAATGAAGGTAAAAGAGACGAAGGATCGCTACGACGTAACCTACATGGCGGGAGACGATTCCGGCTTTGATATGATGGAGGGCGCGCTCCTCGTCCTCGACGCGATGAACCTGCCCATCAACTGGCACCGCGCCGACCTCGGCTGGTGCATGTGGGAGAAGTCAAACAAGAAATTCGGCGAGGGCGACCCGCGCTGCAACACCGTTCCGCCCGAAACGATCAAATCGATCCGCGACACGGACGCCACGCTTATGGCGGCCATCACCTCCAAGGCCGGCGTGAAGGGCTTCAAGTCCGCCATCCTTCAGATGCGTCAGCTCTTTGACCTCTACATCAATATCCGTCCCGCGAAGAAGCTCCCCGGAATCGGCACCCCGCTCGCGAAGGACCCCAACATCGACATCGTCATGTTCCGTGAGAACACCGAAGACCTCTACGCGGCGGTGGAATTCTTCCCGCTCCCGAAAGAGATGTTCGACCTCCATCCCGGCATGGAGCGCTTCAAGGAAGGCAAGGGCGACGTCGCCGTTTCATGGCGCGTATTCTCCGAGCAGGGCTGCGAGCGCATAATCCGCGCCGCGTTTGAATATGCGAAGGCGACCGGCCGCAAGACGGTACACTGCGGCAACAAGGCCAACGTCATCCGCCAGACAGACGGCATGATGAAGAGAAAGTTCCTTGAGATCGCGAAGGAATACGAGCAGTACGGCATCAAGGCCTATGAAGAGAACGCCGACGCGACGGCGATGTGGCTCATCAAGAACCCGCAGGACTACAGCGTGGTCGTGGCCTCCAACGTATTCGGAGACATCCTCTCCGACGAAGCCTCGCAGCTCACCGGCGGCCTGGGCTTCGCCCCGTCGGGAAACATCGGCGTCGACGCGGCGATCTTTGAGCCGTCAAGCGGTTCCGTGCCGAAGTACGCCCATAAGTACCGCGTCAACCCGAGCGCGATGATCCTCACCGCGAAGATGATGCTCGAATATCTCGGCCTCGACGAAGACGCGAAGAAGATCGAAAAGGCGCTCGGCGAAGTCCTCGTAGAGAGCAAGCCCGGAACGCTTACATACGACGTCCTGCGCGACTTCCGCGGCGACCCCGACTGGGAGAAGAACGCGGCCTCCACGATAGAGATGGCCACGGCGATCGCGCAGAAGATCAATCCCGAATTCAAGGGCGCGAAACTCGAAGCCGCCAAAGAAAAGGTCCACAAGATGTGCGCTTGGGACGAGAAGTCGCTCATCGGATTCGCCGACTAATATCTCCGGCAAATCAATAACGGACAAAGCATAATAGCGCGGCCTGCCTACCGTTGAAAAATCGACAGGCGGGCCGTGTTTCGGATAAGAA